>Ga0078972_1001712_pt1 | contig 46260 bp, 40 predicted proteins | sample YelNatPaOPGAMG01_FD_67568 | JGI IMG/M metagenome (GOLD analysis project Ga0078972, IMG submission 67568) | Hot spring thermophilic microbial communities from Obsidian Pool, Yellowstone National Park, USA - OP-RAMG-01 (SPADES assembly) (version 2) | ecosystem: Environmental > Aquatic > Thermal...
CAGGTAGTAGTGCGTCGAAAAAGTCTGGGTGGAAAAGCTCCTGCCGCAGTGCGTACAGCGAAACCGCCTCACCTTCCCAAAGGCCTTGGTCACATACCAGCCAATTGCGTAGGCCCAGGGCGTACTCGGTGCTTCCTGATGGTAGGCACACTGCGGGTTTGGACAAAAGGCAAACCAGTGCATGAAATACCTCCTTGACCGTAGAGCCGGTCATAGAGGTAGTCGCACAAATTCACCCCTTTTGCTTCAATCCTTTACACAAGGTTGAGAGCACTACTAAATTTCCTCTTCAATTGAAAGAATGCTCGGAAGTGTGCGCAGCGCCTTTGCAACACGCTTCAAATCATCACGCGAATCAACTTCAAGAATAAAAAAGCCAGCGAGCGTGCCGTCGCCGCGCTCGCCAAGCTTGCCTTCCTTGAGGCGGCCTGAGCACTTGCGCACGGTAGATTCGATTTCCGAGAAGATATCGAAGGTTTTTTTGGTTGTCACTCGATAGCGGGCAGTGGCATTCACGGCTTCATCTTCCCATTTGACATCGATGCGGCGTTCTTCGAAATCAGCAATCGATGCGAGCGAGCGGCAGTCTGCGCGATGTACTATGATTCCTCGGCCTCTCGACACATAGCCGACAATGCGGTCGCCGGTGACTGGCCTGCAGCAGCCTGCAATTCGGATCATCATATTGCGGATACCACCAACCGAAACACCGGCTTTTTCGCTGCGGAGAACCAAGCCAGGCTGCATGCTGTGGAACTCCACTACTGATGGAAACTCTTCGCCCTTCGTGTGCGGCGCTTCTGGCGGCCGCTCGTGTGCATGAGGGCGCACTTGGCCTGCTTCCGGAAGTGTTCTTTCGCTTTTTCTTGCGGCGACGATATGTTTGTCGATGGCAACGGCTTGTCCCGTCTGTACAAGAAGCTGACGGATTTTCGAACGCGCCTTGCTGGTATGCGCGATTTTGAGCCAGTTGATATTCGGTTTTGCGTTTGGTGAAGTGATGATTTCCACAATCTGAGTATTCTGAAGCTCGGAATCTAAAGGGGCGATTGAGCCGTTTACTTTTGCGCCGAGGCAGTGCGCACCTACATCGGTATGAATTGCAAAGGCAAAATCGATGGGCGTGGCCCCTGCCGGCAATTCGATGACATCGCCCTTGGGTGTGAATACAAAAATCGAATCCCGCAGCAGCTCGCGCTTTATCTCTTCGAGATAACTTTCACCCTCGATTATGAATTGATTCCATTGCTTGAGCTTGTTGACAATCGGCAAGTCTTCAAGACGCGGCAGTTCCGCGGTCGAGCCTTTCTTATAGAGCCAATGTGATGCAACTCCATATTCTGCAACGAGATGCATTTCGCGTGTGCGAATTTGAATCTCGAGCAGTTGGCCGCCGTATGCAATAACCGTCGTATGCAGGCTCTGGTAGCCATTCGATTTCGGCATTGCAATATAATCCTTGAATCGGCCGTCGATGGGTTTCCAGAGGCGATGCACGAGTCCAAGGAGTGAATAACAATCGTTGACGCTGCGACATATAAGGCGAATGCCGAGCAGGTCATACAATTCTTCGGCGCTTTTGCCGCGCTTGCGCATTTTCTGGTAAATCGAATAAAAATGTTTGGCGCGCGCGCTGACTTCGACTTCGATGTTCTCTTTTGCTGCAGACGAAAGTATTTTTTCTGTTACTTTCTTGAGGAATTCCTGGCGCTCCTCTTTTCGCGCATTTACGATGTCCTTTATTTGATCAAATATTTCGCGGTTGAGCGATTTGAGCGAAAGGTCTTCGAGCTCATCCTTCAGCCACGAGATACCGAGTCTGTCTGCAAGCGGCGCATAGATATCGATGCATTCCGTGGCGATTTCTTTTTGGCGATCTTCCGGCAGATATTTCAGAGTACGCATGCTGTCGAGCTTGTCAGCAAGCTTGACCAGAATGACTCTGATATCGCTTGTGAGAGCAAACAGCATTTTTCGCATGGTCTCTGCGGCATGTACCGATTTGTTCTTGGCCCGTACCGAAGAAAGCCTGTTGACGCCCGCCACAATCAGCGCTGTATCCGTACCATACATCTCTTCGATGTGGGGGTCTGGAGCCGCGAGCAGCGAATTAAGGCTACCTGTCTCTTTTTCGCTTTTGCTTCGCTCTGCCCTTGCTGGATCCAGCATCCCTTGCATTTTGCGCCCGCTTGCTACTTGAGCAGTCTGCCCCTGGGCGTATCCTGAAACACGCTCAGCAACGGTATCATGCAAAAGCCCTGCAATAATCGATTCGAGATCCATTCCGAGGTCGAGAAGAATCTCCGCGACTCTCACGTCATGGTAGAAGGCGGGTTCACCTGAGGCCCGTTTTCTGTCACCATGTGCATGCTGGCAATACATAAGCGCACTCGACAGAATGTCTCTCTTTTCAGCGTTGAATCGAATTTCAGCTTTCGAGAGAAAATTCTGTGCCAGCTCATCCATATCGCCCACCTGCGACCCGTTCTCTGCCTGCAAGGTCTTTCCAAATTCTAATTTCGCAAAATCCAGCTTGTTTGAAAAGGGCCACCGCTTCGCGCACCTGCGAGGGGTCCATTTCCAGCAATACTACACCATTTTTGCATAAAAATTCACTAGCTTGAGCGATTATTGCCCGCACAAAATCCATGCCATCTGGGCCTCCGTCCAACGCGAGAAGCGGATCTTTCCAACCTTCAGCGATCAACTGCTCCGCCTGCGCCCGCGGCACATAAGGAGGATTCGAAGCGATGATATCAAATTGTCCCGAAATGCCGGAAAAAAGATCCGATGCTATGAATTCGACAGCGCTTGGCAAGGAGAGAAGGCGATGGGCATTTTGCTGGGCTATTTCGAGCGCCTTGAGCGAAATATCCGAAGCAGTAACATGCCAGGCTGGTCTTTCTGCGGCCAAAGTGATTGCAACTGCCCCTGCCCCCGTGCAAAGGTCCAGCACCTTCAGCGGCTTGGATGCATGTGGCGATGCATTTTGAATCATGGCAAATCTGTCGCCTGTCTCGAGCACTGCTTCCACGAGAATTTCTGTATCCTGCCGCGGCGAAAGCACGTCGTCGGTGACTAAAAAGGTGCGCCCGTAGAATTCTCGAAAGCCGCGGATATGCGCAATGCTTTCGCCGCGGCGCCGTCGGTCGGCCATTTCGAAAAACGCGGGCGGCACGTCGCAGGCTTCTTCCGGCAGCATCGCCAGTATCTTTTCTTTCGGCACATTAAGACTGTGGGCAAGCAGAATCACCGCATCGAGCAATGGAGTGTCACTCTCCGAAAACGTGCGTGCTGCGTCCAGCAGCAACTCCCTGATGGTCATGCCAACGCATGCCCTTCCGATTCGAAGGCTTGCTGCTTGCCCCAGGCAACAAGCGCATCGAGCAGTTCATCGATATCGCCTTCCATGATAAGATCGAGCTTATACAGCGTAAGATCGATTCGATGGTCGGTCAGCCGATTCTGAGGAAAATTGTACGTGCGGATACGCTCCGAACGATCGCCGGTCCCTACTTGGCTTCGCCGTTCTGCAGAACGAGCTGCCTGTCGTTTCTGATTTTCCAGTTCATAGAGCCGGGCGCGGAGAATCCGCAGTGCCTTGGCTTTGTTCTTAATCTGGCTCTTTTCGTCCTGGCAATGCACGACGATGCCTGAGGGCAAGTGTGTAATGCGCACTGCCGAGTCTGTCGTATTGACGCTCTGGCCGCCAGGCCCCGAAGCGCGCATGACATCGATGCGCAGGTCATCAGGCTTTATTTCGATTTCGGTTTCTTCCATTTCGGGGAGAACGGCTACCGTGACCGCGCTCGTATGGATTCTTCCAGAGCTTTCGGTGGCCGGCACGCGCTGAACCCTGTGCACGCCGGATTCGTAGCGAAGTCGTTCATAGGCTGCTTCTCCCGAGATTGAAAAAATAATCTCTTTCATGCCGCCGAGTTCGGTCTCGCTCATGCTCATTACTTCAAGGGTCCATCCGCGGCTATCGGCATATCGGCTGTACATGCGGTAGAGATCCGCGGCAAACAGGGCAGCCTCTTCGCCTCCGGTTCCAGCTCGTATTTCCATGATCACTGCCTTATCCGCAAAGGGATCGCGCGGCATAACGAGGGTTTTGAGCTTTTCTTCGATTCGGATGAAGCGTTCCCTGAGCTGTCCAAGTTCTTCTTCGATGAGCTGGCGAAGTTCGGAATCTGTTTCGCCTTCCAGCAGCGCTTCTGTGTCATGCAGCGATACGGCAAGCGACTGCCTTTCATCAAATGTAGCGACTATTTCGGCTAGTCGAGCCCGCTCTTTCATGAGTTCACGGTATTTTTGCTGATCGCGCATCGTGTCGGCTCTGGAAATGAGTTCATCGATTTCGGCGATACGCGCACGCATTTGGTCTATTCGTTCTGTCACACGTAAATGGTAGCCTGTTTGCCCTCAATGCTGCAACTCCCGCTTGCGCGAGAATGCCTGTCCCGTTAGTATTCTGGCATGCTCGATATACGATTTATCAAGGAAAATCTCGAAGCTGTACGGCAGAATATCCGCGACCGTTATATGCACGCGGATGCTGATCTCGTTGTTTCTCTCCATGACAGGCGGAATGCGCTCCTTCGAGAGCTCGAGGATGTCCGCAGGCTCAGAAACGAGAACGCTCAGGCCATGAAATCGCCCATGTCTGCAGAAGATCGCGCAGCCAGAATCGAAGAAGGCAAGCGCCTCAAGGAAACCATTGCGCGTCTCGAATCGGAGCTGCAGGAGGTGGAAGCTTCTTTTGCAGCCGAAATGGCGAAAATTCCAAACATGGCTCACCCCGATGCCCCGCGCGGAAAAGAGGACAAAGACAACCTCGAAGTCAAACGCGTGGGCTCGCCTACTCAGTTCGATTTTCCGCCCAAAGACCATGTTGAGCTCGGTCAAAGTCTCGACATCATTGATTTCGATACGGCGACGAAGGTGTCAGGCACCAAATTCTACTATCTCAAGAATGAAGCGGTCATTCTCGAACTCGCACTGGTGCGGTATGCTCTCGATATTTTGACCCGTCACGGATTCACGCTGATGGCTACACCGGATATTGCCAAAACCGAAATACTCGAAGGCATTGGATTCAATCCGCGGGGTGCCGAATCGAATGTGTATACCCTCGAAGGTGAAGATACCTGCCTTATCGGTACTGCAGAGATCACGCTGGGCGGCTACCACAGCGGCAGTATTCTCGACAAGAGCCAACTCCCGATTCGGTATGCCGGCATTTCCCATTGCTTCCGCCGCGAAGCGGGCGCAGCTGGTCAATTCTCCAAGGGCTTATACCGCGTGCATCAATTCACCAAAGTCGAAATGTTCGTCTACTGTCTGCCTGAAGACTCGAGCCGCATCCATGAAGAGCTCCGCACGATCGAGGAGGAGATATTCTCGAGCCTCGGCGTGCCCTTCCGCGTGGTCGATACGTGCACCGGCGACCTCGGTGCCCCCGCATACCGGAAATGGGATCTCGAAGCCTGGATGCCAGGCCGCAACAACGGCGAATGGGGAGAAATCACTTCGACTTCGAACTGCACTGATTTTCAGGCACGAAGGCTCAATGTGCGCTATCGTGATGACGACGGGAAAAATCGCTTCGTGCATATGCTGAACGGCACTGCGATCGCGTGCTCGCGTGCCATCATTTCGATTTTGGAAAATTTCCAGCAGGCTGATGGTTCAGTGCGGATTCCGGAGGCGCTTGTTCCCTACTGCGGCTTCGATGTCATTCGACCGCGGAAAAAGTAGCAAGCCCGCGGCGCATTCGCAAGGCGCCTAACCAGGCTGCCAGTCACCTCAGCACTTTACGGCAGTTTTGGAGAAGAAACCATCGGTTTTCGCCATGGCTGCGTCGAGCCTGCCGTTTCCCATCGAATCTTGCGTCTGATTTCGAGCTTGCCGCCTGGAGCCTGATAACAGACGGCAAATGAGCCGCTTCCAATATAGAAGATTTTTTCGCCTGGTGCGAGCGTTTCTTCCTTGGACAAGATTTCGATTGCACAATCAAAGTGAATCGGTTCGCCGTCATCGCGTGAGGCTATTGCCCCGGCAAGATCGAATATGGGCTTGCCGCATACTTTGCAGATTTTCAGCTCCTGCTTTTTTGTGCGCTCCGCTTGCGATTCGGTTTGGGATTCAGTCGGTTCCTGCGACGGTGGAGATGGTTTGGCTTGCCGTTTTTTACGGAACCCATGGCTGCGAAATTTGCCGCCAGGGTGTTTCGATGGTAGTGCATTCGGTTCATTGTTCATCACGATTTGCCTTTTACTCTATTTGACAGCATTTCAGCAATCGATGCAATCGCCCCATCGAGGTAGTGATCATCTATGAGCTTATGCTTGAGTTCATACAGGCGCTTCCAGCTGGATGCTTTCATCTCTTCGGCAATATCGTAGTCGGCCAGAAGAAAATCATCGGGAGTCGAGCCCGCCCAGCCCGGCAAATCTCGCGATACCTTATTCTGTTTCATCGTCTTCCGCAAATGCGCCTTCCATATGCCTTGCGCAGGCATTCTCCGCAATCAGTATTACATCATATCTGATGCGGCACTGACTATATTTTCGATTCATCGAGAGGAATAGTTTAGAAGTTTCGATGATCGAATGCCGCTTTTTTGCACATATGACATGCTGAAGGTCTTCCCGCGTACATCTGTTTGCTATTTTCACTTCTATGAAAGCCAGCGTTCCGTCCCGAAATGCAATGATATCGATTTCTCCACGCCTTGAGCGAAAATTCCGATATATTACTTCCCAGCCCGATTTCAGGAGAAAGCGCACCGCTTCATCCTCGCCCTCTCTGCCCTTTTGAACAGCACATTTCTGCAAAGCAGCCATCTCCACTCTATTACAACGCAGAAATATGCATTTTCGCTTCATGTTTTAAGAGAAAAAATGAAAGGCTGCCCAAGCACTCTGCTTGAACAGCCCCTATTGCCTTCATGTATCGCCTTCATTCAGGCGAGATATGCAAAAACCGGCTTCATTCCTCAGGCTTATCGCTCTTGCGGCCGCCAACAAGCGTTTTGACCTTCGATTTCTTTCCGACCTTTGTCCTGATATAGTAAAGCTTGGCGCGGCGGACCTTGCCGGTCTTTACAATTTCGACTTTGTCGACGCGGGGAGAATTGAGCGGAAATACACGCTCGACGCCCACACCATAAGAATTTTTTCTTACCGTAAAAGTCTTGCTCGCTCCCGAATTCTTGATGGCAATTACGAGCCCTTCATATGCCTGAATGCGCTCGATTCTTCCTTCTACAATCTTGAAGCTGACACGAACCGTATCTCCAACCCTGAATGCGGGCAGGTCAGTTCTTGCCTGTTCCGCCTGAATTTGCTGCACGAGGTTCATTCTCTCCCCCTCCGTCTATCACTTCTTTGAGCAATCTGCCAATTTCACCGGTCAGATCGATGGTCTGTAAAAGTTCCGGTCTATACGCAAGCGTTTTGATTAGGCTCGCTCTGAGCCGCCAACGCGCGATTGCGGCATGGTTCCCGCTTACCAGCACTTCCGGGACGTGCATATTAGCATATTCCTCAGGCCTTGTATACTGGGGATACTCCAGAAGGCCTGCCGAAAAACTCTCTTCCGAGAGCGATTCGCCCGAGATGACGCCAGGTACCAAGCGGTACACCGCATCGATTACGACCATTGCTGCTACTTCGCCGCTCGAAAGCACGTAATCGCCGATCGAAACAACATCGGTCACGCGCGTATCGATTATGCGCTGATCGATTCCTTCGTAGCGTCCGCAAAGAATTACCAGATTCTCTTCTTTTGCGAAATCGGCTGCCATCGTCTGGCTGAAAAGGCGGCCCGAAGGCGTCACATAGACTGTCCGCACTCTAGGAGAGCCTGCGGCGGCAAGCGCCCTGTCCAAAGGTTCGGGCTTGAGGAGCATACCCGCTCCGCCCCCAAACACCTCATCGTCGCACTTTCGGTGCTTGTCGTACGCATAATCGCGTATATTCACGAGCTCGAAGGAAACAAGGCCTCTCGCAACTGCCCGCTTCATAATCGAAGCGGAGAAATACGCTTCAAGGATTTCGGGAAATAACGAAAGAACCTTGATATTCATTCCAGAATCCAGGAGCTCAGAATCTCGAGCTCGTTTTTCTCCTCGTCGATTTCGCCTACAAATTCTTTGCGGAAAGGCACAAGCGCCGAACCGCCGCTATCGCGTTTCACCTCGAGAAGGGCATCCGCCCCTCCCTCGAGCACCGCCGCAACAACCCCTATGGCCAACCCGTTCACCGTTGCAGTCATTCCGACAAGGTCAGCTACATAGTACTCATGCGGCCGAAGTGGGCAGGCCTTTTCTCTCGGCAGAAAAAGCTCGCGCCCGGCAAGAGTGCGCGCTTTTTCCGGTGTATCGAAGCCTTCGAAAATGACGCTCGCACCCCATCCGCCTTGCAAAAACTGCACAATTCGTATTGGACGAGCATCTTCTAGGCCGGCTTCGCCACCCAGCATAATTTCACCAGCTTTTTCGATGTGCGAAAATTCGCCAGAATAGCTGTGCAGCTTTATCTCACCCTCAAGGCCACGAACAGCTCCCAATCGAGCGACTGCGAGATAGGCTGCTTTCTGCTTTTTATCCATGGCAGTGCGCCATTGTCAGTCCAGAATCTCCAGGATGACGCGTTTTGACTGCGATGATGCAGCAGCTGACAAAATGGTTCGAATTGCGCGGGCAATACGGCCATTTTTGCCAATTACTTTACCGATATCGCTCTCCGCGACTCTGAGCTCGAGAATCGTGGATTTTTCGCCTTCAATCACCTTGATGTTGACTGCATCGGGATTATCGACAATAGATTTGACAATATATTCGACTAGATCGCGTTCCATATGTATGCTCCCGGCAAGTCGGTATACAGCAGTTCCCAGCTCAGCCGAGCTGAATCCCTTTTTTGTTGAGAAGGGATTTTACGGTATCGGATGGCAGAGCGCCTTTCGAAAGCCATTCCCTGACCTTTGTTTCATTGATCAGAATCTGCTTGTCTTCAGTTTCGATTGGATGATAGTAGCCAAGCTCGTCGATTGTTTTGGAATCGCGTGCTGAACGGGAATCCATCACCACAATGCGATAGAATGGTCTGGCCTTTGCGCCGAATCGTTTCAGTCGAATGCGTACGCTCACGAAAATCCTCCTGATTCAAAATCCTGCTATGTGGGCTTCGTTGTATCCGCACGTCCGTTCCCATGCGAAGCCCGTGTGAGGGAACATGCGCGGATGTTTTATATACCATTGTGCGGCACATAGTCAACTCAGGCAGCTTGAGGATAGTGCTTCCAACCTTGTGCCGACTCATGAACAGGATTGGCTTGCAACTTACGCGCCCATGCGATACCGTGCTCGCTATGGTTCCGTTTTCGCGCGGCTCGCTCTTTCTTGCTCCAATGGTAGGGATTACGAATAGGGCATTCCGCACGCTTGTATGCGAACTTGGGGCTCCCGATTGGTTCGTGACCGAGATGGCAAGCGCCGAGGCTTTTCTTTCGGGCGGAAGAAACGAATCGATCTATCTCGACCCATCGCCACGTCCTCTGCGAACATCCGTGCAGTTCGCCGCGCGCAGTCCTGAAACGCTGGCCAAAGCGTGCACTGCTGTATCACGGCTGCCTGCAGAATATCGCCCAGCAGGCATCGATATCAATATGGGTTGTTCGGCGCCTCACATCAAGGGTTACGGCCGAGGAGCAGCGCTGCTCGACAATCCATCCCTTGCCCGCGAGATGGTCGCGGCGGCTCGAGAACAGTGGGGCGGCATGCTTTCCGCAAAAATACGCATCAGCACTAGCCTAGGCGAAGACGGGACGGTTGCGCTCGCGCAATCGCTTGCAAGCGCAGGCCTCGATTGTATTACTGTACATGCAAGGTTCGATACACAGAAATTCAGGCGCAAGGCAGACCATCGCTTTGCTGCGCTTCTGGCTGAGGCGCTTCCTATTCCTGTGATTGCAAATGGGGACATTACCAGCAGGGATGAATGCGATGCGCTTCTCGATTCGACGCACATCCATAGCCTTATGATCGGACGAGCTGCGGTACAGAAGCCCTGGCTGTTTGCATCGCTTAAAAGCGGGGCTGGCTCTGGCGGAGGCGGGCGCGTTACCCCACAAAGCAGCGAGCTTGAGTCTAAACCCCAGCCTGGCCTGCGCCACATGCCCGAAATCGACCTTCTCGCAATTGCGCTGCGATTTATCGAGCTTGTCGAGACCCTTCTTCCTTCGGAGTGGCAGAAGGAAACCTGCCGGCGCGTATTTTCTTACTATGCAGAGAATGTCAGCTTTGCCCACCACCTGCGCTTTTCACTTATCAATGCCCCTTCGCTTGACGCAATGCGCCAGATTCTTCGCGATTATTTCGACCAGGTCCCCCAGGATCGAATTTTTGTCCAGGATAAAATATTAGCTTGACGGCGCACATTTTTACATTTATAGTAATTATGTCAAAGCAAATTGCAGGAGGTGCGTCCGAATGGCAGACACGATCCCCCAGATGTTCATTGAAGTAACTTCAAAGCAGCCCGATGTGAATGTGCAACTCTCGAAAGACTCGCAGGGCAGATTTCAGCCGACAACCTATCAGACGCTGCTTCGCGAAGTGAGCATCTGCGCACTCGGCTTGCACAATCTCGGAATTAAGCGGGGCGACAGAATCGGATTCATCTCTGACAACAGAAAAGAATGGCTCATTGCTGACCTGGCCATTCTCGGCCTTGGAGCGGCAGATGTTCCCCGCGGATGCGACGCCACGGCTCAAGAAATTGCCTATATTCTAAGCTGGAGCGAATGTGCGTTTGCCATCCTCGAGAATGAGCGGCAGCTCCAGAAAATTCTCGATATAAAAGCAGGCCGCATACCATTCGCTTCTCAAACCCTCACCGAAGCCCCCTACGCCCACCTGAAAACGATCATCTTGTTCGATCCGCCGTCCTCATCAATGTCCGAAGAGGCAGCTCGCAATGGGCTGCACGTGCTTCTTTTTTCCGACATCATGGATACAGGCTACTCACTCCATGCACAAGATCCTGATTTTTATATCAGAGAAGCCAAAGCAGGTGCTCGCGGCGATCTGGCTACCATCATTTATACATCTGGCACAACGGGAGATCCCAAGGGCGTCATGCTCAGCCATGGCAACTTTTTGCATCAAACCGAGTACCTGCCGAGCATCATCGGGGTCAAAAGTGGCGAAATCTTCCTTTCTGTCCTGCCAGTCTGGCATTCTTTCGAGCGGGTGGTTCAGTACATCGTCCTGCAGGCAGGTGCGACTATTGCCTATTCAAAGCCTGTCGGTTCGATTCTCCTCGCGGATATGCAGGCGGTTCAGCCGCACTGGTTCACTTCGGTTCCCCGCATATGGGAATCAATAAAAGACAGCGTCTATAAATCGGTACGCCAGAGCGGCACAGTAAAGCGCGCGATGTTTTCGGTTTTCATAGCCATTGGCGAAGCGCACGCGTATTTCAGAAACATGCTGCTCGACAGGCTTCCCAAATTTTCTCCCCGCTCTCGCGCCGTGGATATCGGAGTCGCTATCATTCCTTTTGTGCTCCTGTCACCGTTCCGTGCCCTGGGCGATGTTCTTGTATTCAAAAAAATCAAGGAAAAGCTGGGCAAGCGGTTTATTGCAGGCGTTTCTGGCGGAGGAGCCTTGCCGCCGTCTGTGGACAAGTTCTTCGACGCCCTCGGCATTCTCATTCTTGAAGGATATGGCCTTACCGAAACCGCTCCCGTCCTCGGTGTCCGACTGAAAAATCATCCGGTCAGCGGTACAATCGGTCCGATCCACAAGGGCACCGAAATCCGCATTGTAGATGAACATGGAAATGCGCTTCCTCCGGGGCACAAAGGCGTCATCCATGTCCGCGGGCCTCAGGTGATGCTGGGATACTACAAGCGCCCTGATCTCACTGCAAAGATTCTTTCCGCAGATGGCTGGCTCGATACTGGCGATCTCGGCATGCTCACTGTTCATGGCGAAATAAAAATCGTCGGGCGCGCCAAAGATACCATTGTGCTGCGCGGGGGCGAAAACATCGAGCCCGTCCCGATCGAGCAGAGGCTCGGCGAAAGTGCCTTCATTCAGCAGGCAGTCGTCCTCGGCCAGGATCAAAAGTACCTGGCAGCATTGATCGTCCCTCGCCAGGAAGCACTTATCGCATGGGCTGAAGAGAACGAAATACCTTTCAACGATTATCCATCGCTTTTGGATCAGCCCGAAGTGAAAGAACTCATCGACAGCGAGATCAATTCGCTCGTGAGCATGAAAAATGGTTTTAAACCTTTCGAGCGGATTTTCCGTTTTGCGCTGCTCCCAAATCCCTTCGAACCTGGACGAGAGCTTTCTGCGAAGCAGGAGATTAAGCGATTTACCATCAATGAATTGTATAAAAAACAGATCCGCGAGCTCTTTGCCGAATAGGCGCTCACCCGCGAAAAGAGATCAAAATCACGGGGTCAGACCCCATATGGATGCCGCAGACCTAGTTCACTTCGACGTCGCCCAGAACGCTCTTTACATAGAGCCGACGAGCGCCATCGCCTGTCCGAAATGCACAGCGCTGGGGCCCCATGCCGGCAGAATTCACCGGATGATTCGCATCGATCCGCCCCGAGAGCGTTTCAGCCCTGAATTCCACACTGCTATGCTCAAGCTGAATGGAAATATCGCCTGAATAGGTTTGGATTTCTCCGCCCCCAAAAGACCCGCTCACTTCGAGCTCGATATCGCCTTTATTGGAGATGAGTCTGACCCTTCCGCCTACCCGGCGCACTGATATTTTTCCCTGATCAGATACAACCGCGACATTCCTTGCGACTTGATCGATTGTGATGGAACCGTTCTGCATCTCGGCCTGAATAGAACCCGATATCCTGTGACAGACGAGATTGCCATCTATGCTGCGCACAGAACATCCTTCACTATTTTCTATATGGATAGAGCCGCTTACGCTTGATGCCTCGACGAATTTCGCCCCGCTTACTGTGATGCTGCCCCGCTCCGATATCACAAGAATGTTTGAGGCAATGTCTCTGACCTCGATCGAACCTCTCGAGGAATGTACTTCGATATCGGAGATATGTGAAGGAACATGTATATTTCCTTTTGCAATCCGCACAAAATCATTCGCCATTGCATCAAGAATCGCAACGCTCTCGGCTCTGCGAACAGAACAAGACCACGCATCTATTTCGCCAGGAATGCCTTCGAGCTCGATAGAATAGCGAAGATCACTATCATTCGAAGCAGTTATGCTCACATCACCTTCGGAAACCCGAATCACAATCCGTCGAATATTCTCTGTACTCTGGACATCCTCCAGAAAGCGAAAATCTATATCAACACCTTCGGTGCGCATGCAGCCGTGCCTCCACTTACAGAATCAGACCCAAACCTGCGGTTTACGATGCTGGAAGAAAATTTTAATTTGTTTTAATTATAACACGACTTCGAAATTTTGACGATAACCCAAAAAACAAAGACTCGAATATCGAAGAGAATGGATTTTCACATCAGGCTTGAACGCCAAAGGCGGCTGTTTGAAGGCATGACGAAGCTGTGCACTGCAAGCATGAGTAGCGGCGATGCTTCAATTTCAATTCAGTTGCTAATTCGCTCGCCATGCTTGGCACCAGCCTCGCTCTCGGCGATCTTTCCTTGACTATGGAAGCGCACACCGCTCTCGGCCAATCATCTGCCGGCACGCAGCTGTTTTTGGAAAATCAGCGCATACTGGACATGCAGTCTCTCCACCTATTGAAACGAATTGCAACATGCAGCATTATTCCTCAAACTATCGAGGAGGATATCGTGTATAAACCCGTTGACCCAAAGGTCAACTTCCCTCAGCAGGAAGAATCGATCGTCCAATTCTGGGAAGAGCGGAATGTATTCAAAAAATCGATTTCGCAGCGGGAAGGCGCGCCGGAATTCGTATTTTACGACGGGCCTCCCTTTGCTACCGGCTTGCCGCATTTTGGCCATTTTGTCCCGGGCACGATTAAAGATATTGTTCCCCGATATAAAACCATGCGGGGCTACCGCGTCGAACGGCGCTTCGGCTGGGACTGCCATGGGCTCCCCGTGGAAAACCTCATCGAAAAAGAACTCGGCCTCAATTCCAAAACCGATATCGAGCGTTACGGCGTGGCGGAATTCAACGAAGCCTGCCGTTCCTCAGTGCTCCGTTATGTAAAAGAATGGCGCCAGATCGTAACCCGCCTTGGACGCTGGGTCGATTTCGACAATGACTACAAGACCATGGACCCGGATTACATGGAATCCATCTGGTGGGTCATCAAGTCGCTGTGGGATAAAGGGCTCATCTATGAGGGCTATTACATCCTTCCTTACTGCCCGCGCTGTTCGACTGTGCTTTCCAATCACGAGCTTTCGTTGGGTGGCTACAAGGATGTCCACGACCCAGCCATCACCGTGCGCTTCAAAATTGTGAATGTGCCCGCATCGAATAGAGACCCTGCGCTCGCAGATCTTGCTGATGGCTCGACGTACTTTGTCGCATGGACCACTACGCCATGGACCCTGCCCTCCAACCTCGCCTTGGCGCTCGGTCCTGATATCGACTATGTCTGCGTTATCGATGGAAATGAGCGCTACATCCTTGCTGAATCAAGGCTGAGCGCCTACTACAAGCATCCCGAGTCGCTGCAGATTGCCTGGAAGAAAAAGGGCCGCGAGCTTGCCGGCATCCAGTATGAGCCGCTCTTCCCCTATTTTGCAGACCTCTCGAAAAAGGGAGCCTTTGTCACTGTGCTGGGGGACCATGTCACCACAGAAGATGGCTCAGGCATCGTCCACACCGCTCCCGGCTTTGGTGAAGACGACTACGAAGTGCTCAAAGGCACAGGCATTCCAACAGTCTGCCCTGTCGATGCAGAATGCAAGTTTACCGACGAAGTGCCCGATTATAAAGGCATATTCGTCAAAGACAGCGACAAGGCCATCATGGAACGCCTCAAGCAGGAAGGCAAGCTCATCAAGCGCGACCAGATCCTGCACGCGTATCCCCATTGCTGGCGCTGCGGCAGTCCGCTCATCTACCGCGCCGTTTCGAGCTGGTTCGTCAAAATCGAACCCATCAAAGAGGCCATGCTCAGGGCGAACAAGAGCATTTACTGGCTGCCTTCGCACATCCGCGACGGCCGCTTCGGCAAATGGCTCGAAAACGCCCGCGACTGGGCGATCAGCCGAAACCGCTACTGGGGCAATCCGCTTCCCATCTGGAAATGCGACACGTGCGGAAAAACCATCTGCGTCGGCTCGCGCAAGGAACTTGCCGACCTTGGCGGCGAGGTGCCCGAAGACCTTCACAAGCACCATATCGACAAAGTGACACTCCCCTGTTCGTGCGGCGGTACCATGCACCGTATCCCTGAAGTGCTGGACTGCTGGTTCGAATCCGGCGCCATGCCCTATGCCCAGAACCACTATCCCTTTGAAAACAAGGAAAAGTTCGACGAACACTTCCCGGCCGATTTTATCTGCGAAGGCCTCGACCAGACGCGAGGCTGGTTCTACACGCTCACCATTCTTGCAGCCGCACTTTTCGACAAGCCTGCCTTCAAGGCATGCGTCGTCAATGGCCTTGTTCTCGCGGAAGACGGCAAGAAAATGTCCAAGAGCATGCGGAACTACACGGACCCGTCGGAAGTCATGGACAAATTCGGTGCCGATGCGCTCAGACTATTCCTTATGAATTCAGCAGTTACAAAAGCCGAGGACCTATGCTATTCGGACGAAGGTGTCAAGGAAGTCCTCAAGAGCGTCATTATCCCACTCTGGAACGCATATAGCTTCTTTGTCACCTACGCAAATATCGACGGCTTCACCGCCAGCGGCTTTGACTGTACTGACGTCGAGAATCCGCTCGACAAATGGATCCTTTCGGTGTGCGAAAAGCTTGTAGCAGATGTTACGGCGGGCATGGATGCCTATGATATGCAGGCTGCAATCGGCCCCATGGTTGAATTTGTGGATAGCCTCAACAATTGGTACATCCGCCGCTCTCGCCGCCGCTTCTGGAAATCGGAAAATGACGCGGACAAAAAAAATGCTTACCGCACCCTGTACCGCGTCCTGCGCAGGCTCACACTCGTCATGGCACCAGTCATTCCCTTCGTGACCGAGACAATCTACCAGAATCTCAAACTCGAATACGAACCAGAATCCATCCATCTCGCCAACTGGCCTGCTGAAGAACCACAGTATCGCAATCTCGGGCTTGAGCGCGATATGCGCATCATCCGGCAGGCTGTCTCGATGGGACGCGCACTCCGCGTTGCCAACGACCTCAAAATCCGTCAGCCACTTGCGTCCGTCCAGGTTATCACCCGTCAGCCCGATGAGCAGGAAGTGCTTACGCGAATGGAAGATATTCTGCGCGAAGAGCTCAACGTCAAATCGGTCTTTGTGCACGAAAAAGAAGAAGACCTTGTCGAATATCACGCCAAAGCGAATTTCCGTGTGCTTGGCAAGGAACTCGGGTCCGAGATGAAGGATGCCGCAGCCAGAATTGCTGCCCTGGACACCTCATCAATTACGCGCATTCTTGCCGGAGAGCAAGTGCCCCTCACTCTCGCTTCAGGCCGCACAGTTAACCTCGATACAGACAAGGTCGAGATTGTGCGTGAAGAAAAACCCGGGCTCAAGGTACTGAATGAAGGGACGCTCACAGTCGCGCTCGATACGACCATCACTCCTGAGCTTTTATATGAGGGCTATGTGCGCGACCTTATCCGCGGCATCCAGAATGCGCGCAAGGAAGCTGGGCTCGAGGTGACCGATCGCATCAAACTTGCGCTCTTCGGCGACGATGAGCTGCATGCCGCACTCAAGCAATTCAGCCAGCTTGTCGCGGAAGAAACACTTGCTGTCGAAATCGAATGGGCCAGGCCCAAGGTTGGCATCACTGTCGAAGCAGGCGAAAAATCCTGGACCGTCGGCTTGCAGAAGGCCTGACAGGGGATATCCCGAGGACTGGGCGAGCACTGAGTCGCGCAATATTCAAAAGCATTGAGCTGTACTGATCAGATTTTGCCGAGAGCCGGGCGGACCATGCACCGCCCGGTTTTCTATTGTGGAATCTTGAAAGCCGCGCTCAGATAAGGCCTAAGCTCATCCCATGGCAATACAATAATAAATTCGCCCATATACCATGGGGCAATCTGATACCGATCATACTGAAACCCGATCCCCCCTGCACAGACAAATATGTCATCTGAAGGGTCGAGTTCGGACTCAAACAGGCCGAGGGCTTTTAGATCGGCCTCTTGCCCGCCATTTCCCCAAAATGTGCTCTGTCGCAAAAGTTCTGCTGCAAGAAGAGGCTTGAGCCCAGCCTTCCAGTTGCCTGTAAAAATATCCTGGGCGCTCAAGCGTTTCCCTTGCGCACGATCGATGATATCGAATGTCGTCGATGCAGCCCCGTGCGCTCCTCCATCGAAAAGATAATGTTGAGTAGCAATACACATATATTGGTCCGAGATGAAAACAGGATATTCTATTTCTTCATATTCCTGCGGCGGCGGAGGCCGATTCTGGATTGCTACAGCCGCTTCCTTCTGCTGCGCGAGCCTGAGCTCGGCCATATGGTAAGGAGTCATGCCACGGCGCACGATGCCATCGAGCATACCGTTTCGCTGAGAGTCAGAGGCGCTCACATATTGAAGCCGAAGCGACAGCGGGCGCCCGTTCGGCAGTGTTTCGGCCAATGTGGCTCCAAGCATGTGCATGCCTTGTTCAGAAGGAACACGTGATGCTTCGAGCCTGAAAGGCTGCGAGACACTTCTGTCTTTGGGAAAGTACTCAGCGATGATATTCTTTCTTTTTAGAGAAATCGACAATTGCAGGCCGTTCATTCCTCCATCGCCCAATGCGAGCGACATGGTGCTGCCAGTTTTTCGAGCCTGAACAATCCGCCCGTAGATGCCCTGCGAATTCCACTCAAGAAAACCCTGCGCCCTGTCGCTGCTCGACACAAGGACAAGGGAGAATCCTTCTTTCCGGTTTTCCCATGCATTCAGCTGAGCAGTATGCTGGACAAAACCAGGAGGAAAAGAACGTGTAGAGCTGCATCCTGTCCACAGCATCACCCATGCAAGCGCTGCTACCCCGATAAAGGCAGCTCGCATGCGCTTGCCCGCCGAAATTGTAAGTCTGCAACTTCTGTTCGCGCTCATACGATATTCGACTCTTGCCGATAGTATACTATATAAAGAAGGGTTTTTGCGTTTTTTGCTGGTCCCTTGTGATATCGAGGGTTCGAAGTGTTATAATTAATGTGTATTCTTATAGTATCGACTTGAAGAGCAAGATAGATTGGAAAAAGGAGGCTCACGCAGCAAAGAATTTACATTTTGCTTGTTTACTTGAACGAAATATGGATATATCATTGAAGAAAAGACTGAAATATCCCAGGAGGGTAGCAATGAAATTTCTAAGACGGTTTCTTCCCTTGCTGGTGCTCGTAGCATTGATCTTTGCATCATGTGCCACGAACACTGGACAGGTGCCGACGGGAACAGAAACAACAGCGACACCACCGGCGGTTACCCAGGGTAGCCAGCCGCAACCCCAGGCTCCAGTTCCGCAAGAGCCTTCTGTAGCAAAAGATAAATTGCAGGAGCTGTTTGCACAAGCCAATACCTTCAAAACTGAAGCGACAGACTTCGCGCTCGGTTCAGTTCTGCCCGATAAATTCCTCGACGCGAATAGAGAACACGATGCAGTCTCCGCCGAATACAAAGACCTCGTCGAAGCCCCTGCAACCTATGATGGCGTAAAGGCTTACCCGCTGAAGGGAAAACTTGAACACCTCGTTTCGACATGGGACTCTCTCATCCAGGAAGGAATGCCGCTCCGCGCAGGTGTAGAAAAGGATTCTGCCGATGAAATGCGTTTTGCTGCGATGAACGTCGATGCACCAATTCAGGCGCCGACACAGTATGACGCTGGTCTGCAATATTATTCGCAGGCGGCAATGTTTGCGGATGCCTCGAATTATCCTCAGGCGATTTCCACCTATCAGCTTGCCGCTGCAGCCTTCGAAAATTCAGCCGCTATGGCCCAAGTCAACAGTCTGCGCTCCGACATCGAAAAGAACGATTACGGCAAGTATGAAAGCATACAGATGTATTTCACCATGGGTGAGGAAAAGTACAAGGAAGCACAGGACCTCTGGGTAAAAGGCACACTCGATGACATTGCTGCCTCGACAGCTGCCCTGAAAGAAGCGCAGACATATTATTCCTTCGTCGATTCCAAAGGTGCAGAGCTGCGAGCTCTGGAAGGCAAAGACAAAGCTGCAAGCGCCCAGCAGGAAGCGTTGTCTGTAAAGGCAGATATCAATGCGCCCGATGAATATCAGCAGGCATTGGATATTCTGGCGGAAGCCGAAAAGAACATGGCGGATAACAACTTTGTGAGCGCCTATTCATGGTATCAGGACGCAGCAAACGCCTTTGGCACAGCTCACGATGCCGCTACAGCCAAAGAACCTGAAGTTGCCGAGGCAATTGCCAAAGCTGAGTCCAATCTTGCCGATGCAAAAGGACGGGCATCCGAATTGGGTCTCGAAGATAACATCTACCTGACCACTGCTGCCGAGCATCTTGAAAAGGCCAAAGCGCTCAAGGAAGACATGCAGTATCCTGATGCACTGTTCGAGACAAATGAAGTAGCCAATTATATCGGCCTCTCTGACAATCTCGTACAGCAGGAAGCCCAGATAAGAGAGAAAGCCCGTATTGAACAGCTCGAAAAAGACAAGGCAGCCGCCGATAAGGCCATAGCCGATGCAAAAGCTCGAATGGCATGGGCGGATCAGGTAAACCTCAAAGGAGATTATCCGAAAGAATACGCAAGCGCATCTGCCTCCATGGCTGCAGCCGAAAAAGCATATGAAGTAGAGAAATATGTGCCAGCCAAAACGCTTGCTGAAGAAGTATCATCCACTCTTTCCGATGAATTCCAGCAGCAAGTGCTTGCTGCCAGAGAAGCAGCAAAGATCAAAGCTGCCAAGGCAGAAGAGGAAGCTCGCCTGAAAGCAGCCAACAAGCAGGCTGCCGATATCGCGATCAGCGATGCCGAAGCCCGCATGGCGTGGGCAAATGAAAACAATATTCGCACCGATTACCCTGATCAGTACAAGAACGCGAGCGTTGCCATGGTCGGCGCCTATGTTGCCTACGGCAATGAAGACTATGTCGCCTCTAAACAGAAAGCCGAAGAAGTTTCGAGCATCCTGTCGAATGACTTCCAGGCTCAGGTAGCAGCTGATCGTGCCGCGAAAGAGCAGCTAGCGCGCGACAAAGCCGAGGCAGATCAGGTGCTGCCGCAGGCTCGGGCACGCATGGCATGGGCTGACCAGGCGAACATCAAAGCCGACTACCCGACAGAATACAACAGTGCCTCCGCAGCCATGACAGCTGCCGACAAGGCGTACGGGGCCGAGAAATATGCTCCAGCAACTGCACTCGCAAAAGAAGTGCTCTCGACGCTGTCCTCAGATTTCGAGGCAAGAGTCACCGCCGAACGTGCTGCAAAACAGATGCAGGAAGAAATCGCAAAAGCCGGACAGGCTGCAGACGCGCTTGGCAAAGCACACGGCCGCATGGCATGGGCTGAACAAGTCAATCTTGCTGCTGATTACCCCGATGAGTACCGTGATGCGAGCACCTCGATGCAAGCAGCAGATACAGCGTACAGCGAGAACAAGTACGATGCCACAATAACCCTGGCGAACGATGTTATCCGGATTCTTTCGGATGATTTCATGGCACAGGTGAATGCAGAGCAAGCCGCGAAAGAGCAGCTAGCGCGCGACAAGGCCGAGGCAGATCAGGTGCTGCCGCAGGCTCGGGCACGCATGGCATGGGCTGACCAGGCGAACATCAAAGCCGACTACCCGACAGAATACAATAGTGCCTCCGCAGCCATGACAGCTGCCAACAAGGCGTACGAGGCCGAGAAATATGCTCCAGCAACTGCACTCGCAAAAGAAGTGCTCTCGACGCTGTCCTCAGATTTCGAGGCAAGAGTCACAGCCGAACGTGCCGCAAAAGAGAATCAGGCAAAAATTGCTCAAAATCAGAAAGATGCCGAAGCAGCAATCAGTCAGGCAAAAGACCGCTATGACTGGGCTACTGCCAAGAATGCAAAGAATAATTATCCTGATCTCTACAAACAGGGCGGCGATGCACTTGCCGATGCGAATACAGCCTACAATGCTGCTGACTATGTCCGCGCCAAGAATCTTGCAAATCAGGCATACTGGACATTGATGCAGATCGATGAATTCGCGCCGCTGCCGGCGACCTACAAAGTGCGGCTTATCCCCGAACGCAGAGATTGCCTCTGGAGAATTGCCGAGTACCCCTTCGTTTACAATAATCCGTACAAGTGGCCGGTGCTCTATGAAGCAAACAAGAAAACCTTCAAAGATCCGAGCAACCCGAACTTGATCTTCCCGGGACAGATCCTCAAGATCCCGAGCATCAAGGGCGAAGTGCGTCAAGGCGAATGGGATGCAAACAAGACCTATCAGCCCTTGGCGAAATAAGGTTTGATGCTACAACAAAAAGGCCGCCCGTACGGGCGGCCTTTTTCTTTTCCAAGGGGCAAAGCGATGGCTGAGCACATTCGCGCGCCAAGCACCATATGTCGCCGCCTGCCCCAGGCACAAGGTTGGAAGCACTAAGAGGCTTCCCCTGACAAAGAGCTCAGGAATAGAAAGCCTGCAGAAACGTAATCATGTCGAGATGATCGGAAGCAGCAATTGTCTCGCGGATCGCATGCATGGCGAGCATCGGATGCCCGACATCGACCGTCGAAATGCCGGTTCGGCTAGCGGTTATGGGACCGATTGTTTTGCCGGGCTGGATGTCGGCGCGAGCCATATAGCGCTGAATCTGAAGATGAGCTTTGGCAGCGGCTGTTTCTGCAATTTGCAGAGAAGCGAAATCGGTGGCATAATTCATGTTGGCATTCGACTTGACGGCGATACCCTTTCCAAGAACTGGTGTATAGAATTCATCGAATTTTTCTGGGTACCCAGGATGCCATGCCTGCGAGGCATCTACCGAAATGCATGCGGAATGTGCCAGCGCTCGGTAGAAGTCCTGGCCAGAATTGCGCGAAGCAAGAACAATCCTTGCAAGAACATCGCGAAGATATGCCGATTGTGCGCCGCCAGGCGTCATTGAGCCAATCTCTTCTGCATCGAAAAAGCAGGCAAGCTGAGTCGCTTCCTGAGCCTCGCAAGCGCTGAAGGCTTCCATCACTGCGAGACAGCCAGCGAGGTCATCAAGCCGCGGAGCATTGATGAGCTCCTCTCCGATGATCTGAGATGGACCGTAATCGAACAATCGCAGATCTGCTGATACTATATTTGCGGGGTCTACAGCCATTTGCTCGCCGATTCGCTTAAGGGCCTCGGAAGTTCCGCGTTCCGCATGAGAACTCCCAATCTGGCTTTCTTCTTGATTCTCAGCACGAGCGAGCCCGAATACAGCCGGCATCTGCTGATGGAGATTATATTCAAACCCTTTATTGATATCGCGGTTCAGATGAATTGCAAGGTTGGGGATCAGCGCAAATGGCTTATCGCTTACAAAAAGACGAGACTGAATCTCGCTGCCTTCGCGAACCGCCACGTTGCCGGCGATGCCAAGCGGCCTGTCGAGCCAACCCGAAAGAATCGGCGAACCATAGGATTCAAGAGCAAGCCTCAGATAGCCTTTGGATTTCAGCTGTTTTTCTGGTCGCAACTTGAGCGAAGGGCTGTCGGTATGAGCTCCTGCCAATAAAAATCCGGTATCGCCCGAGAAACGCAATCCCATTCTGAAAGCGATGAGCGAGCTGCCGGAGCGACTGACATAGTACATCGCTCCTGGTTCGAGTTGCCAAACCTGCCGTTCATCGAGTCGCTGGGCGCCTGCTGCATCTAGCATTCCGATGAGATTGTCGACTGCATGGTATGGCGTCGGCGATGCATCAATGAATTCCATCAAGCGCTTGATCTTCTGATCCATTGAAAAACTCCTTTCCAGAGCTGATGGCGGCTCTGATATCCTCGAACTCTTGCCGCCATTTCTCGCAATCCAAAACAAGCAGCAAGATTTCGTCGCGCAGCGCATTGATCTGCGCCCGCATATCCTGGTCGCCATACAGAAGCTCGAATTCAAGAAGCTGCTGTGCCTGCCGAAGGCCGAATTTCCTGTCGAGCGCAAGGTGCTTGAGCCGTGCAATAAGCGCTGCTTCGGAAAGCGAATACGTACGACGTCCCGATTTGCTCCGCATAGGCGTCAGGAACGGAACGACCTTCTCCCAAAAACGCAATGTCGAAGCGGGGACTGAGATAAGCCGTTCCAGTTGCCCTATGCTCAAATATGGCATACATCAGCTCCGCATGCGGTCTTTGTGCGAAGCCCTCAGCTCCAGCTGTATCGGAATGCCATCGAGACCGAACTCGAGTCGAAGTTTATTCTTGAGAAAACTGCGATAGGATTCGGCAACTGCTTCGGGGCGCGTCACAAAAAAGATAAAACGCTGGGGGTTTATGGAAGCCTGTACCGCGTAGCGTAGTTTGAAACGGGTACGTGGGCCGGCCGGCGGCGGGGTCTCCTCGATCCAGCGCGCGACCGCCTGATTGAGCCTACCTGTCTCAATCGCCCTGTTCGCCTTGCTGTACAGCGAAATAACCGTCGACATGAGCTTGTCGATACCCTCCCCTTCTTTGGCGGAAAGTGCGACGACCGGCGCAAACGCCATCTGCCCGAAAAAGAAACGCAGGCGGTCGCGCGCCGCTTCGAAGGCATTTTTCATTTTCGGCATTTTGTCCCATTTGCTGAGCACGAATACGACCGGCCGGCCTGCTTCCACCGCAAAGGCCGCAATCTTTTTGTCCTGGTCCGAAATCCCTTCTTCCGCGTCGATCAGCAGAATGACAATATCAGCGCGGTTCACTACCGCGATGGAGCGCGTCACCGAATAATATTCGACATTGTCGGTTACCTTTTTCTTGCGGCGGATACCTGCAGTATCGAGCACCGTGATTCCTCTGCCCTTCCATGTAAAGCGGCCTTCCACGATATCCCGAGTCGTGCCCGGTTCGGGAGAAACAATGCTCCTCTCCTGTCCCAGCAATGCGTTGAGCAGCGTCGACTTGCCTGTGTTCGGCTTGCCCATGATGGCAATGCGGATGTCGGCCTTTTCGATCTCGATGGCCTGAACCGAAGCAAAATCGAGGCGCGAGGCAACAGCTTCCGCAAGCTCATCGATATTGCGGTTGTGTTCGGCTGAAATGAAAAGAACGGGGTCGAACCCCCACCTTGCATGCGTCCACACAAGTGCGTCGCGCTCGGGGCTGTCTGCCTTATTCACCACGAGGATCAGCTTTTTCGCGTACGGCCGCAAAAAATCCGCAAACTCTTCGTCCTCGGGCGTAATCTCCATCGCATCCACCATAAAAAGTATGAGATCCGCGCGCTCGACATATGCCAGCGTACGTGCAATCACCAGCTCATCCAGCCCCTCGCGCTCAATCTTGAAGCCCCCGGTGTCCACCACAATGACCTTTTTATCGGTCCCTCTAAGTTCACACTCCTCCTCGATGGGATCCCGAGTGACGCCTGGTGTCGGGTCGGTAATCGCTCTTCGTTTTCCTAATAGGCGATTGAAGAGCGTAGATTTGCCGACATTCGGTCTTCCGACCAGCACCACAATGGGCAGGTTTTCGTAACGGAAGACAGGAAGCGCATTCTCCTGAGCTGTCTGTGAGGCAGCTGGCGCGCTAGTCTGCCTGCGTTTTGGTGCGTTTGAGTTCGAACCAGCTTCTCTTTTAATGCTCCTCGATTTCCGAAGCTGCTTGTCTTCCTGCGACGTTTTGTTCATACCAATCCTATAGAGAAAGCTTGGATGCCAGCAGTGCGCTGACCTGAGCCGAATTGTTCATGGAAAGTGCTTGGTGCGCGAGCGCCGTAGCCTGTTCTATAGTGACCGACATGATTGCTCGCTTTACCGCAGGAATTGCCGAGGCGGACATCGAAAGACTTCGAAGTCCCATGCCGATCAGCAGCACAGCGCTTGCGGGATCTGCCGCCATTTCGCCGCAGAGGCTCACTCCGATATGGGCATGTTCGCCATACCCTATTGTCATTCTGATGAGCCTCAGCACCGCAAGACTGTATGGCTCATTGAGGTAGGCCACTTTCTGATTACCGCGGTCCACCGCCAGAGTATACTGACTCAAGTCGTTTGTTCCAATCGAAAAGAAATCGCAGGAGCGGGCAAGGACATCGGCACATATCGCCGCTGAAGGCACTTCGATCATGATGCCCGTCTCTATGTTCGGATCGATCTCGTAGCCATGCGCCTTACATTCCCACTTTGCTTCGGCGAGCAGCCCCTGCGCGCGTATCAATTCATCGATGGTGCTGATCATGGGGAACATTATTTTTGTTTTGCCATGGATCGAAGCGCGAAGAATTGCCCTGAGCTGCGTCTTGAAAAGTTCGGTTTTTTCGAGGCAGAAACGGATTGCCCGCCATCCGAGAAGCGGATTCTTCTCCCCCATCGCGCCAAGCTCGGGGAGCACCTTGTCGCCGCCGATATCCAGCGTACGAATGGTGACCGGCTTGCCTTCCATCGCCTGCACAACCTTGCTGTATGCCTTGTACTGCTCTTCCTCGCCGGGGACATGCCCGCCCAGGAACAAGAATTCCGAACGGAAAAGCCCAATCCCTTCCGCCCCATATTCGATGACGTTTGCGACTTCATCCGGCATTTCGATATTCGCAACGAGCGAAATCCGTGTCCCATCCTTTGTCTGGGCAGAAATCGAGCGGAGTTCCCGGTTTTCTTTCTCCCGCTGCATACGCGCGACACGGGCAGCCTTCTCGCGCTGAATGAATATTTCATCAGGATCGACAGCAACAATACCTTTGTCGCCGTCGACATAGATGGATTGGCCCGGCTTGACCTGCTCGACAAAATTAGGGCCGACACCCAGAACTGCCGGGATTTCGAATGCCCTCGCAAGAATAGCCGCATGGCTCGTGCGGCCGCCGGACTCAGTGACAATGCCTTTGATCATACTGCGGGACATGCCTACCATGTCCGATGGCAGAAGGTCTTTTGCCACAAGAATTACTTCGGTTTCCAAATCTGCAAGCGAAATCCTTTCTCTTTTGAGAAGGTGGCCGAGAATACGTCTGACTACATCGTGAACATCCGATACTCGCTCCTGGATGAGCGGATCTGGCGAAGAGGAAAGCTTGTCCACCATTTCCGTTTCAAACGAGAGGATGGCTGATTCGACATTGAAAAGGTTTTCGTTCAATGATCGCTCAATTTGATCCAGAACTTCAGGATCTTCAAGCATCATGAGGTGCGCATCGAAAATGCTAGCCTGCTCTTCTCCTGCTTCCAGTTTCGCGCGGTCGCGCAATGCCTCAATTTCGCGCTTTGCGAGCAAGGACGCTTCATGAAAACGATCGAGCTCGGCCGAGATATCTGCTGAAGTGATGTGATATTGAGGGATCTCAATGGAATCGTCCATAAAAAGAAAAGCCGGTGCAATCGAAACGCCTGGGGACGCGGCGATGCCTTTCGTGATTCTCATGATGGAAACACTCTACCAGATATTTCCTTATGCGTCAAATATAAGGGGATAGACCTCAACATGGGCAGATGCTGCATCGAAAATTCCGCTCAGGGCAGATAGTTAAGCGGATTCACAAGCGCTCCGTTCTTTATGATTTCAAAATGCACGTGAGGACCGGTACTGTATCCTGTCGTTCCGATGAGCCCCAGCGTCGTGCCCTGCGACACATACTGGCCCTCCTGCACTATAATTTCAGACATGTGGCCATAGAACGTTTTCCATCCGCCCGAATGGGACATCATCACATATTTCCCCATAATCGGCGAATAGCCGGTTTCGCTTACCCGGCCATCCATGGGAGCCTTGATCGGAGAACCGTAGGGAGCAGCGATGTCAACCGCATTGTGGAAGGAGCGGCGCCCCGTAAACGGATCTTTGCGCCATCCAAACCAGGATGTTATGCGGCCGCTTACCGGCCATCTAAATAGGGTGCCTGCAATTTCCCGCAATTGAGCTGTCGGGAGCCGCACGTCGGGAAGGAAAAGAGGTCTGCCGGCATGTATATTGTCTGTCAAAAGTCCATTCGCATCGATGATTCTGTCTGCGCTTATATTGTAAGAAGTTGCAATTTCCTGCACGGTCGAGTCTTTGGTAGGGATGTACACGATGCCCGACTGATTGGGCACTTTGAGCAGCTGACCGGGCTTGAGCGCTTTGGCGGAAGTAAAGGCGTTAATGCTTATAAGCGTATCGAGCGATACATCAAACTGCGCTGCGACCTCCGAAAGGGTGTCGCCCTTTTTTACTTCATACACTGAATACTTGACGAGCTTGTCTTCAGGCTCGGGCATGACGATATCTTCACTCGCAGCGTAAGGAGTTGCGTCGGAACCTCCGCGGGCTGAAAGGGGGCCTGGAGCAGGCCTGAAACTCGACCCAAGCAAAAACAGCATGCACCCAATCGAGAACAGCAGTATGCGGAGATTCGATCCCCTTCCGATGTAATAGACCCAGTTGTTGCGATCAAGTCGTATAGCCATTCTGCGCGGTACCCTCTCCATAAGAATATATCGCATTATATGAGTATTTGCTTCAAAGTTGCAAGCATTATTTTCTCATGTGTCGCCTTGATGACCTTGCGCCTATTTCATATACTGGTCAAAATGAACGCAATGAAGGAAAATACCTGATGGATGCCGCACATGCTGATGTAGCCCTGCTTCGCTGTGAGGACTATGACAGAACAAAACTGGACGCAATAATTGCGCAAGCCGCTGAGATTGCCGGTTTTCCCGATATACGCGGAGCAACGGTTCTTGTAAAGCCGAATGTCTTGAATGCCTCGCCGGCAGCAAAAGCAGTCACCACACACCCTGAATTTGTCGGTGCCGTCATTCGTTTCGCGCTGTTGCAGGGCGCAAAGGAAGTACTCGTAGGAGATTCTCCCGGCTGGCAACCGGGCGCGCTCGCTGCGAAAACATGCGGCATCTATGACGCCGTCAAGCAAAATGGCGGCAAATGGGTCGACTTCCGCGACGTGTCTCCTCATGCAATCAATCACGGCAAAAGGCTGCGCAACATACCCCTGACCACATGGCTCGAGCACGCCGATATCGTCATTAACTTACCAAAGCTGAAAAACCATAGCCTCATGACCTATACCGGTGCGATGAAAAACCTTTTCGGCCTCATTCCCGGGACTGCAAAAAGCGCAATGCACATGCAATATCCCGGAGTAATAGAATTCGGAGAAATGCTTGTTGATCTCGCCCTTTCGATTCCTCGATGTTTTACGTTCATGGATGGCATTGTAGCGATGCAGGGTGAAGGGCCTGGTTCAGGCACGCCATATTCCCTCGGCATTGTGCTGGCATCGCAGAGCGTTGCAAAGCTCGACTGGACCGCGGCGCGCTGCGTCGGATATGACCCGGCGCTTATTCCATACCTTGTCGATGGATTGCAGAGAACACTCCAGAGCGAAGCGATCATAGAGCCTGCCATATCGCCGCTCTCGGTGCAGGACGTATCACACGAAGGTTTCGAGCTTTTGCCGTATCACAGTGAGCTCGGCCGAAAGCTCGGCACTATTCCGAATTCGATGCGCGCCTTCGTCGGTTCGCTCATCCGCCTCCGCCCTGTTTTCCATACGGACAAATGCATTGGCTGTGGAGCCTGCGTGCAGATATGCCCTGCCAATGCACTCGCCCTCGATTCGAAAAACAAAACCCATATCGTGCGGATCAATGATAAACTCTGCATTACTTGCTTTTGCTGTCATGAAATATGCCCCGCCAAAGCTATTTCGATTGGCAGAGTGCCGCTGCGCCTTTGGCATAGAGCCGTGCGCTCATAATTGGAGCCAAAAGCCATGCCCCATGTTTCCATAGCGCAGTTCGTTTCGTTCGGCCAAGAAAGCGAATTCGAGCCTCTTGCTTTGCCAAGGCCGTTGCAGGCGAATGGCCGCATCATTGTGGAGGCTGAATCAATCCGCGCATGTGCAAAGCTTGCATTTTCGCGCATCGCATACAGGATGCCCGATTCCCAGCTGGCTAGTTTTTCTGCCATCTTGGAGAGCCCGAAATCATCCGCGAATGAAACATTCGTCGCAGCAAGTCTGCTGGAAAATGCGCGCATCGCTGCAAACGGTACTTATCCGATTTGTCAGGATACAGGCACGGCTCTTGTGTATGGATGGCGAGGCGACCAAGTCGACATTGTACCCAATGAAGAAATCGAACCATTGCTCGCATGGGGCATTGCTGAAGCATATGCCCAGGAAGGCCTCCGTAATTCGCAGCTTGGGCCGATATCGATGATCGAAGAGCGCAACACAAGGGATAATTTGCCGGCTGGCATTCAAATACGCTCAGTCCGCGGGAATTCACTCGCGCTCGTTTTCGTCGCTAAAGGAGGCGGATCGACGTCGCGCACATCGCTCACCATGGAAAGCCCTGCGATATTGAGGCCGGACAGGCTTGAGGAAACGTTGCGCAGGCGGATTCAGTCGCTTGGACCCTCGGGATGTCCCCCATACACCATTGCGATGGTTCTCGGAGGAACAAGCCCAAGTGAGACCCTGTATGCTGCTGAACTCGCCGCGCTCGGGCTGCTCGACAACCTGCCACAGTCGTCCGTCGGCGATGGTTCGCCGCTGAGGGACAGATTCTGGGAAGAAAAAATGCTCGAGATCGCAAAGGAAAGCGGAATTGGAGCACAGTGGGGTGGTGTTCATCTCGCCGCTGCGACTCGCGCAATCAGGCTTTCACGCCATGCAGCTAATCTGCCGCTCGCTGTGGCAGTTTCCTGTGCCGCAAACCGGCATATAGCGGCTATCGCAGGTCCCAAGGGATGGGCTATTCAGAAGTTGGATCATTTTGCTAAAGATTCGTACCCAAGCTTCGAAACACTAACAAAGAGCATCCTTGAATCAGCGCCCCATATCGAACTATCGCAAAATAGCCAAGACTGGCTTTCCCGGCTTCGGTCCTTCGATGCCGGTACCATTGTGACATTGTCCGGACCGGTAATCGTCGCGCGCGATGCCGCCCATGCCAGGCTCCTCAAAATGCTGGAGCAAGAAAAGCATCTGCCTGATTGGTTTCTGGGCTTGCCTGTTTTTTATGCCGGGCCGACCGAAGCCAAGCCGGGGCATGCAACAGGAGCGTTCGGGCCCACCACTGCATCTCGAATGGACAGTTATCTTGAGCCATTCATGAAAGCGGGCGGTTCCATAGTGACCATTGCAAAAGGAAACCGCAGCGCAGAAGCAAAAAAGGCAATCATAGCGTACCAAGGCGTGTACTGCGCAGCCATAGGTGGTGCTGCTGCGCTCAACGCTGCATACTATATTCGAGCCCTTGGCATTATTCAGTTCGAAGATTTGGGAATGGAAGCGGTACGCATCGCGACTCTGGACAGACTGCCGGTGATAATAGCCATCGATGCACGAGGAAATGATATTTACAACAGGGAATAATCGGGCTTTCAGCGCTTGGCTTGCCGCACAGGTTCTTCGCCGAGCGCTGCAACGCATTTATCAGCAAGGAACAGCGCAGTCACCATCAAGGCATGTCGCAACTCGCCTGTTCCCATTTTCTGCCGTATTTCATCCGCAGGCATAAGATGCGCATCGATGATCTCGTTTGAATCAAGATTTCGTGTCACTTTCGGTTCCGGATCGAGAGCGACAAAAACATGGAAATGATTATCCTGTATTGCAGGATTGGGAAACACGGTTCCCGCATGTAAAATGTGAGCAGAAACCCATCCTGTTTCTTCCGCAAGCTCGCGGGCTGCTGCATGTGCCGGTTCTTCTCCAGGCTCAACGACACCGCCCGGGAACTCAAGGCTCACTTCATCCGCGCCATGCCGATACTGCCGCACCATCAAAAAAGAGGTCCCATTCTCGGTGCGCACATAGGGAACAACTACAGCCCAATCCTTCGCTTCCATCACCGCAAAACGGCCAACGCGGCCATCCGGTCCGCGGCTTTCTCGTTCAAAGACGCTGAAGACATTGCATTCATACATTTTTAAAGAGGAGAGCACTGACCACTTGCGCGCCCCATTGCCATCGCCTGCTATCATTTCATTCTCCATTCAGCATCCTAATATTGAAGAGTTTTAGTGTACAGACCCGGCGTACCTTGGCTTGCCCGAAAAAGGCGAAAGTTCTACAATCAAGTTTATGAAGCATTGCATCGTCTGTATTCTGGCTTTTCTGTTCACAGCCGCAAGCATCTCGTTTGCCCAGCCTTGCCAGCCGATGCAAACAAATCTTTCCATGGAGAAGGTCATCATGCAGACATCTCGACCTCTTGTAATCGCTCATCGCGGATTCCGCGCGATAGCCCCGGAAAATACCCTCGTTTCAGCCCAGAAAGGCTTCGATGCCGGAGCCGATATGTGGGAACTCGATGTTGCTGCGTCGAGCGACGGAGAACTCGTCGTCATTCACGACAACACGCTCGTTCGAACCACGAATGCAGCATCGGTCTTTCCGAAACGATCGCCCTGGACCGTATACGATTTTTCTCTTGCGGAACTGAAGTCGCTCGATGCGGGTTCTTGGTATGCGTTGACCGATCCGTTCAAGCAAATCAAAGCTGGTAGAGTCACTGACAAAGAACTCCATGCTTTTGCTGGCGTGCAGATTCCCACGCTCCGTGAAGCGCTCGATCTGACCAAGCGCCTTGGCTGGCGAGTAAATATCGAAATAAAAGATGCCACCGGCTTTGCGTGTGATGCGTGGATTGTGGAAAAAACGGCGGCTCTCATCAAAGAGCTCGATATGGTTCCTTCGGTGCTCGTTTCTTCATTCAACCATGACTATCTGCGTCGAATGAAAAAGACGGCTCCCGAAATCGCCGTTGCTGCGCTCATCGACAATCCGATTGAAGATCCTGTCTCCGTGCTCAGAGAGATCGGCGCGATTGCGCTCAATCCCAATGCCAAATACCTCGATGAAGCGACGGTGAAAACCGTGCGCACAGCTGGCTTTGGCGTTCTGCCATGGACTGTGAACAATCCCGCAGATATGAAGCGGCTCATCAAGTGGGGTGTGACGGGTATTATCACTGATTTCCCAGACGAAGGGCTGAAGCAAGTCGCCGGCCACTCTTAATGAATTTTTTGCATCTTTCTATTGCGCGCTTAGCAAAGCAGCTGTAAACTATCTTGTGTACTATATGCCGGGAGTTCATCCGGCAAATCATACAGAATGCTGGAGGCAAAGTAATGAAACGAGTCATTCTCTTGATGGCCGTTCTCCTCATGGCTGTCGGGGTATATGCCCAGACGACTATCGAGTTCTGGCATGCCATGACCGGTCATAACGGTGAAATGGTGCAAGTCATTGCCGATAAGTTCAATGCGAGCCAGAAAGACTACAAGGTAGTCCCTGTATACAAGGGCTCTTACAGTGACACGATGAACGCTGGTATTGCTGCGTTCCGTGCAGGCCAGCCCCCTGCCATAATTCAGGTTTATGAAGTCGGCACAGCCACAATGATGGCCGCAAAGAATGCGATAAAGCCGGTCTATCAGCTCATGGCGGAAAACAACATGAAGTGGGATCCGAACATGTACATTCCGACCATCAAGTCTTACTATTCGACTTCTGATGGCAGAATGCTGTCCATGCCATTCAACAGCTCGACCGCGGTCATGTACTACAACAAGGATGCATTCCGCAAAGCCGGGCTCGATCCTGAAAAGCCGCCTGTCACATGGCCTGAATTCTTCGAGGTAGCCAAGAAACTGAAAGCGTCTGGCATGGAAGGCGGATTCACCACCAACTGGATCAGCTGGATCCAGCTTGAGAATTTCTCCGCATGGCACAATCTGCCCTTCGGGACCCGCAGCAACGGCTTTGACGGTCTCGACACTCAGCTCGTATTCAATAGCCCAATCCATGTCCGCCACTTCCAGAACCTGTACGATCTTTCCAAGACTGGCGTGTTCATCTACGGCGGCCGCGAGAATAAGGCAAACCCGCTCTTCACATCGGGCCGCGTTGGCCTCCATTTCGAATCGATCGGCGGCTATGGCAACATGAAAGCGAACTGCAAGTTTGAATTCGGTGTGGCACGCTTGCCCTACTATCCCGATGTCCCCGGTGCTCCACAGAACTCAATTATCGGCGGTGCATCCCTCTGGGTATTCAACGGAAGGCCCACGGCTGAATACAAGGGTGTTGCTGAGTTCTTCAACTTCATTTCTCAGCCTGAAATCCAATCACTTTGGCACAAGGAAACAGGTTATCTGCCCATCACGAATGCTGCATATGAGCTGACGAAATCGGAAGGGTACTACAAAACCAACCCTGGCCTTGAAGTTGCAATCAAACAGCTACTCAACAAACCACCCACTGCCAACTCTATGGGCATCCGCTTTGGCAATTTCAACATCATCCGCGAAATCGAAGATCAGGTATGGGAAGACATCCTTGCCGGCAAGATTTCGGTGAAAGACGGCCTCGATAAGATGGTCCGCGACGGCAACAAGACCCTGCGCGAATTCGAAAAGCTGTATAAATAAACAATTGCATCCTCGGTGTTTTTCAAAAAGCGCCGGGATCGATCAATGGTCAAAATGAATCTCAAAGGCCGCCACACGGCGGCCTTTTTCAGGTAAGACAATGCAGAGGATTGCACTGTATCTGAGCAGTTCGTATACTGTCATGGTACAAAATCTTTACACCAGGAATCGCTATGTCCAAGCAATATGAGTTCAAAGCGCCGATTTTGCCTTATATCCTTGTGCTGCCGCAGATGGTCATTGTATTCATTTTCTTTTTTTGGCCTGCAGCTCAAGCTATCCTTCAATCTTTCTATCTACAGGATCCCTTCGGCGGCAAAATGATTTTCGTCGGTTTTCAGAATTATGCGAGACTTCTTGTCGACCCAGATTACTGGCAGTCATTCACTGTGTCGACCGCGTTTGCGGTTTGTATCACTGTCGGCGCTATGACGATTTCGCTCTTTCTCGCCATACAGGCGAACAAGAAAATCCGGTTCGCATCATTCTATAAAACCATGTTGATCTGGCCCTACGCAGTGTCGACACTTGTCGCCGGTGCCATTTGGCTGTTTATGTTCAACCCGAATGTCGGCGTCATCGCATATGTTCTAAAACACACATTCCATGTCGATTGGCAGTACCTGCTGAATTTCAACCAAGCATTTTTGTTGCTTACGCTTGCTGCGACATGGAAGCAGCTGGCATATAATTTTGTGTTTTTCCTGGCAGGACTGCAGAGCGTACCCGCTGCCCTCATCGAGGCAGCCGAGATCGATGGGGCAAGTCCTTCCACCCGCTTTTGGAAGATCATATTTCCGATGCTTTCGCCGACGACTTTCTATCTGCTTGTCATGAACCTTGTGTATGGATTTTTCGAGACTTTCCCGATCATCCATCAAATTACGCAGGGAGCTCCTGGCAAATCGACCGGTATTCTCGTCTACAAGGTTTGGCGCGATGGCGTCATCAATCTGGACCTCGGCAGTTCCGCAGCTCAGTCTGTCATCCTGATGCTCATGGTTATCTTGCTCACGGTGTTCCAGTTCCGCTTCATCGAGCGGCGAGTCACCTATTAAGGCGGAGGAGAAGAAAAATGGCAGAACTGACACACAAAAGCAACAAAGCCGCCCACCGTGCAAAACTCATCCGCAGGACATTTCCGCATATCATGTTGTGGATCGGCATCGCAATAATCGTATTCCCCATCTACTTTATCTTTTCGGCCTCATCGCACACAAGCGCGGAAATACTTGCCGCGCCTATGCCGCTCAACATTGGACCGCATCTTATTGAGAACTACCGGCAAGCCTTGTTCGAAGGAACAAAGAACATGGGCACGCCTGTTCTCACCATGATGAAAAACTCGCTCATTATGGCGCTGGGCATTTCCATCGGCAAGATTGTAATTTCGCTCATGGCGGCGTTCGCGATCGTCTATTTCAAATTTCCGCTGCGCAATTTTTGCTTCTGGACTATCTTTATCACGCTTATGCTGCCTGTTGAAGTGCGTATTATGCCAACCTACAAGGTCATATCGGACTTGGGCATGCTCAACACATATGCCGGCCTTATCCTGCCGATGATTGTGTCCGCAACCGCGGTTTTCCTTTTCCGGCAGTTTTTCATGTCGATACCGCGCGAAATCGCCGAAGCGTCGCAGATCGATGGCGCCACTCCAATGGAATTTTTCAGTCATATTCTAGTGCCCATGACCAGAACGCCCGTCGCGGCCATGTTCGTCATTCAGTTCATCTATGGCTGGAACCAGTATTTGTGGCCGCTCCTTATCACGACAAAGCCCGAATTCTATACGCTGCTTATCGGCATTAACCGAATGATGTCTGGCGCTGACGTGCAGATCGAGTGGCAGATAGCCATGGCTACAACCTTGCTTGCGATGCTGCCGCCCGTTCTTGTCGTTGTGATCATGCAGAAGCAGTTCATCGCGGGCATGACGGAAACCGAAAAGTGAGCGGGTACGGCGCTTGAAGAAAGATCTCTAAAGAAAAGGTCCCGAAGAAAAGAACGCTCAGAAAGACACCAAAAAATAAGCCCATGCGGCTGGCCCCGTCGGGTTTGGCTGCATGAGCGCTTTTCTGTCTCTACTTTTTACCTCTGCTTGAATCCTAGAGCATCCCAAAATAGCTCGCCGCATTCTCCCAGCAGATGGCTCGAACAACTGATTCAGTGTACAGGGGGTCATCTGGCAATTCGCCTGCTTCGACCCATTCGCCTATCGCATTGCAGAGGAGCCTGCGGAAATATTCATGACGCGGGAACGACATGAACGAACGCGAATCGGTCAGCATGCCAACCCATGCTCCCAATAATCCAACAGACGCATATTCGCGCATGTGGCGTTCCATGCCATCTTTCTGATCATTGAACCACCAGGCTGCACCGAGCTGGACTTTACCCGGAACACCCCATTGGACAGTCCCCATTTCGGATCGAGACGGGCGGCTGCTTGCATCCGATTCTGGCGAAGCAGCTTCTCCGGTAGAGGAAATCTTTGTGCCACAAAAACTTCCTGCGAGGGTTGCCAGCGCCAAATGTTTGGTCGGATCAAGTGTATAGAGTATGGTCTTGGGCAGAGTGCCTTCCGCTTCGAGCATCCCAAGGAAAGAAGCGAGAGGCTCGATAATGGGAGCATCGGAGATGGTATCGCCTCCGACATCGGGACCGAACGCAGCATAGAGACTCTGATTCACATTGCGCAGAGCACCGATGTGCAGCTGCATGGTCCAGTTCTTCTGTGCATTCAAGCGCGCCATGTGCGAAAGCATTGCTGTCATGAGTTTTGCCTGTTCTTTGGCTGACAGCGCAGTTCCATTTCGCGCGCTCCGCACGATTGCATCGAGTTCGCTTTCGGAAGCAGGCATAAAAACCGGAACCAGAAGTGCATGATCCGAGAGCCTGCACCCCATCGCATGGAAATATGCATGCCTGCGCGAGAGTGCTTCGACAAGTGCAGCATATGAACCAATTTCGACGCCCGCTGATGTGCCAAGCGCATCGATATAGGTATTCCATGCCACAATGTCGGCGGTATTCATAGCCTTGTCGGGTCTGAATGCAGGCAGCACCTTTGTCCGAAACGCAGAACCGGCGCGCTGTTCATCCGCGATTGCCTTGTGCCAGTGCAAATCATCGATTGGATCATCGGTTGTACAGATCACGTTTACATTGAATTGCTCAAGGAGCGAGCGAGGGCTGATTCTCTTCGTCGCGAGGACGCGGTTGGCCTCTTCCCTGATTTTCAGTGCATTATGCGGAGTCAGCACCTCCGATATGCCAAAAATTCGCTGAAGCTCCAGGTGCGACCACTGCTGCAAGGGGTTGCCCGCAGCTTTCGTAAGCGCGCTTGTATAGGCAACAAATTTCTCTTCCCAGGGGCCCTCTCCAGCGCAGAGCCTTTCGGGGGTTCCATTCGCACGCATAATCCGCCATTTATAGTGATCCCCTTCAAGCCACATGCGCGCTATATCCTCGAAAGGCTTGTCTTCTGCAATAGCCTTCGGCGAAAGATGACAATGATAGTCAATAATCGGCAAGCCCTTCGCCGTACCAAAGAAGAGGCGCTTCGCGGTCTCATTCTTTAAAAGAAAATTCTCGTCGATAAAATTGGCCATGGTTTCTCCTTTCCAGAAGCCGGCACAAGCTTGGAAGCACTAAAAGCTAGATATTGTCACTCAAATATCCGCCATCCACCGGGATACTCACCCCCGTGACAAAGCCTGCCGATTTCTCGCTCGCCAGAAAGAGAACAGCTCCCCATAGCTCTTCGAATTCTCCAAAGCGCCCAAAGGGCGTTCGCGAAATAATCGCTTTCCCCCTTGGAGTAAGCTCGCCGGTCTTCTCATCGAAAAGAAGTGCCCTGTTCTGGTTGCCTACGAAAAATCCTGGAGCGACTGCATTCACCCGGATTCCGTATGGTGCGAGCTCTTTTGCAAGCGCTTGGGTAAGATTGAGGACACCCGCTTTTGCCGCGTCGTAGGCCCACACGGCAGAAAGCCCCTTGTAACTTGCCATCGATGTCATGTTGATTATCGAGCCTTTGATGCCGGCATTAATCCAGCGCCTTGCGAATACCCGCGAAGGGACCATAAGCCCTGCCAAGAGATTGAGCCGCAGCACTTCCTCAAACACCTTTTCATCGAAGTCGACAAAGCTGCTTCGGCCAATATTGCCGCCTACGCCATTGAGAAGAATATCCGGCATGCCAAGGCTATTCACTGTTTCATCGAAGGCATTTTCGCAGGCGTCCGTCGATGCGGTATCTACCGTAATGCCGAAAACCTGCCTGCTCTCGGCAGGCAAACCCGCATGCTTTTTAACCTCATCCGCTGCCTGGCTCATCGGGTGATGTGTGCCGCGCCCCCACAGCGCAACCTTGGCTCCAGCCTTTGCAAATGCGACAGCCATCGAAGAAGGCAGTGCTCCGCCACCTCCTGTGACGACGACTAATGGAAGCCAATGCAAGCGAAAAAGTGATCGGTACCCGCAAAACCAAAAGCAGCGCAAAACCGCCCATAAGTATGACGGTCGCAATCGTTGGATCGGTCATGATTCGCTCCTGAAGATATCGCCAAGCTTTCCGCCTTTGCCGGAAAGGTAGGCGTCGATTTTTTCATCGAACATGTTGTAGCCAAGTATATGAAAAAGCGCTTCGACAATGACAACAAATCCGGATAGCGGCAGCACAAGATAGAGAATTCCAGCCGGCCATTTGGTCGCCGGCATTATCGAACGCATCGTAAATTGCGTCAGCCGTATGCCATAGATAACCATGACCGCGCCGACGATAATAAAAACGATATCGGCGAGCAGGTCGAGTGCTTTGTTGAGCCAAGCTGGCATTGATTCCCGATTGACCAGATTTATGGAAATATGAAGGCGGTGTTTGACGCCGAGCCCCAGAGAGAGAAAAATAAACCATACTTCCAGGACGAGCGCAATTTCCTCAGACCAGTAAATGCCGGAGTTGAACGCATAGCGCAGCACGACATTGGCAAATACCAACAGCAGCATGGCGACAATCATCAATTTGGAAAGGTTTATAAGCAGGATGTGAATCAGTGTCACAATAATAATCAGCGTTCTTTTCATTTCACACCTCAAGAAGGAGAACGATCACAAGCATATATCGATTATAGGAAGAGCACAGTCAAGGCGCAACATAAAAGGCCGCGCAGCGCCCTGCGCGGCCGAATCTCGAACACAGTGTTTTACTTGACAGCCTGGATTCTCGCGATAAGATCCTGAATTTCAGCACTCTGGGTCTTGTACATCGGCTGTACGGTCTTTATCCACTCAGTCTTATCTGGAACGGGGATGATCGTGCAACCGGCAGCGATGACTTTATCCATGGAAAGCTTTACATATGCTGTCCACTGGGCACGCTGATAGTCGATTGCATCGAAGGCAGCTTGCTTGATCAGCTCCTGGTCGGCCTTGGAGAGCCTGCCGAGAGAGATTTTGGATCCGATGATGATTTCCGGTACCATGGTGTGCTCATCCAGCGTGTAATACTTGGCGACTTCGTAGTGGCTCGCAGAAAAATACGAAGGGGGATTGTTCTCTGCGCCGTCGATAACACCAGTCTGGAGGCCCGAGTATACTTCGCCATAGGGCATCGGGGTTGGCACGGCGCCAAATGCCTTCACAAGACCCATCATGAGTTCGCTCTCCTGAACTCTGATCTTCAGGCCCTTGAGATCGGCTGGCGTGCGTACCGGTTTTTTGCTGTTGTAGAAGCTTCTTGCTCCACCGTCAAACCATCCGAGACCAATGAATCCGAACGGCTCGAGGCTGGCCAAAAGTTCCTTGCCGATATCGCCTTTCAGCACTTTCCACATGTGATCCGAATCTCTATAGAGGTAGGGCATCTGGAAGGCATTGAGCTTCGGAACAAAACTTGCAAGCGGGCTGATCGACACACGGGTAAGATCGATGGCGCCGAACTGCACCTGCTCAATGACGGCTTTTTCCTCGCCAAGCTGAGAGCCAGGGTATACTTCGATGACAATCCTCCCGCCAGAGCGCTCCTTGACAAGGCGGGCAAATTCCTCATCGCCCAACTCCGTGGGATAGCCTTTCGGGTGTGTTTCGGCAAGTCTCAGGACTATTGGCTTGGCCTGCGCGAACAGCATGGCTGGCGCCAGAATCAACAACAGAATCAGCGCGGCTATGTGCATCCTTTTCATCTTTCTGACCTCCTTGGAATTACGAGAGATTTGTTCAAAATGTGCAGTATACCTGCAACCCTGTTATTTTACAGAGAATTTTCTGAATCTGTGCGTGGCAATTTGATGCGCAATGCTGGTATTTTTATGCTCTCAAGGTCATGTCTGGCTCGACCGCCTGCATGAATCCAGATAGCGGGAAGGAGAAAGGCCTGCGACTCTTATGAAAACCTTCGTGAAATAGCTTTGGTCGCGAAATCCGACAAGAAATGAAGCTTCCTTGGCCGGTATACCATTTGCAAGCAGGTTTTTTACATGAGCAATACGTGTCCTCACAAGTATTTCACCGAAGCCGATGCCGATTTCCTTTTTCAGCATGCGAGAGAGATACGAAGGGCTCACATTGAGGTATTCAGCTGCATCGGCTAGCCCGATACTTTCCATGAAATGATCTTGCAGCCATGAAATGGTACGCCCTGCGAGAGAGCCTGCAGCAGCGCCTTCTCTGCCATGGGCAGAGGGCATCGGGCTCAGCACGAGAATAGGGCATTCTGTGGCTGTCAGATTGAATGCCGCTTTGGCTGCCGCAAGCGCAGCGCTCGCCAGACCCGCATCAGAAACACATGCGCCAAACCGCAGATCCCCAGCCCCTGCATCAATGCAGCGATACCGGAACTGTGCAAGGCGGCTGCGGATGTGTTGGAATGCATGAAATGCCGCCTTCGGCTCGCTCTCCGCCGATATCTTTTCATCGAGGAACGGCACAACGAGAAGCATGAAGGTTATCCGCTGTCCAGAACCAGCAAAAAAAAGAGATGGCAAATTTTCAGGAATCCCAAGATCTGAAGTAAGATACCGCTCGGCAATACCGCTCAGAAACCTATGTTGTTCGAGCAGCGCTAAAGAGAGCGGCGCACTCGAGGAACCATCTCGTGCTCCTGCAGCGATCGCAACACAGCTCCACAGCTCTGTCCCAAAGCGCAATTTCACGAGGCGCGTGACATCGCTGTCGGCAACCGAACCGGCTTCAAGCTGTTCCACTATGTTCATTCGGGAGATCTGTTCCATATCCGCTGCAATTGAATGCATTTCAGCGCGGCGGGCGGCTTCTTCCCGGCGGCGCCGAATCTGATAGATTGCTTTCCGCACAGCTGCATCGATTTCTTCGCTTGATGCAGGCTTGAGGAGATAATCGAGCACGCCATACCGCAACGCCATGCGCGCATACGCAAATGAATCATATGCGGTAACCATGATGATAAATGGCGGATTGCCAAGATGAGATAATCGTTCAGCAACCTCGAGGCCATCCATTCCCGGCATGCGGATATCCAGAAAAGCAATATCAGGCGCATATTTCTCTGCAGCCTCGAGTGCTTCGTAACCATTGACCGCCTGATCCATCACGCATTCTTCTTCGAGATGAATATGCCGCAAAATGTGCGATATCGCTTCCCGCTCGAGCGCTTCATCGTCAGCGATCAGGATCCGTATCATGATGTCGTTGCTCCGAGTGGTATCATGATACGCACCAAAGTTCCTTTACCGCTGCCGGCGCGTATATCAAAGCGACATTTTCCGGAATACAGTATTGCAAGACGGGTTGCGAGATTGGCGAGCCCTATCCCGGTTCCGTTTAGAAGCTCGTTTTCCGATTCACGCGGATCGCTTTTCCAAGGGCCGGCATCGGTCGAACCAGGCAGGTCTTCCAGCTTTCTATCTTTCAGTTTAAACGAAAAAACAATATGCTCACGAATTTCTTCCAATTTTTCTTTGGATATGCCGACACCATCATCGAGCACCCACAGGATGAGACTAGTGTTTCTCCTGCGCGCTTTGATATACACAGTACCTCCCTCGACCTTCGGTTCCAGCCCGTGCCGCACAGCATTCTCTACAAGCGGCTGGATCATTAAACGGGGAACTTTGAGGGATTGCAGCGCAGAAGGCACGTCGATTTTCCATTTCAGGCGATCTCCGAAACGCGCATGCTGAAATTCTATGTATGCCTGTGCAAGCGCAATTTCTTCTTCGAGCGAAGATAATGCACCGCTGTCCTTGATTGTCGCGCGCAGAAGCCTAGCAAGGCTAAGAGCCAGAGATTCGGTCCGTTCTGCTTGTTCCAGCAAGGCGCTTCGGGCAATCGTATTGAGCGCATTAAACAGAAAGTGCGGCTTCATCTGTTCTTGCAGATTCATGAATTGAGCTTCGCGCAGAGCCTTGCCCATGCTGACGAGGGCAAGCTCTTCCTCGTGCAGAAGCCGCTCCAGCTCGGCTTTTTCCTTGAGCCCCTCCACCATGGCTCTGATGTTCGATGCCATTAAAGCAAATGAGCGCGCCAGGGTTTCGACTTCATCGTTTGTATGCGCTTCGACGATACCAGCTTCGAGATCGCCGGATGCGAGCTTTTCCGCTTCTTTTGCGAGCTTGCGCAAAGGCGCGGTGATCGCTTCGGTCACCAGCACAATGACAATGACAGCCAAGATGCTCGCGATGATCATCGATAATAGAATTGTTTTGTTCAAAATCTCCGATCGGCGCGAGAGTTTCGCATACGTTTCCTCTCCTGATTGCATGAGTTCGGAGAGCAACCTATTGAGATAGACATCAATATAGCCTTGTATCCGCGTCGCCTTTACGAAAGCCTGATAATAATCCGGAGACCCTCCGGCTCTCAGCCCCACCGCTCTCGAAACGAGGGGCAGATAGACATCCAGTCCATACCCGGTTGCGCGAACTTCGAATCCTGCATGAATCGAAAAGTCTTCGAGTGGCAGAAGTTCTGCATACTGAGCGTTCAGCGAGGCGATACCATTATAAATTGATTCAGGATTTGCTGATAAAGGCTCTCGCAGATAGCGATCCGCCATTATATGAAAAGTCGCTAGATTGAGGCGGAATCGATGCACGAGATGGTAGCTCGAAAGATTCACGCCATATTCATGGGAAAGCTGGATGGACTCATTCTGCATCACCACCGCGAGACCAAGAAAAAATGCGAGCACAATCGAAAAGCAGGCCAGAATTTTGCCACGAATGCCCAGCCTTGGAAAGCGCTTCGAGGATTTCGGCAATTCCGCATGCGGCTTTTGCATTCGCACATCCTGCTTCGGAATCTGGCGCATATCCTTGTGTGCACTCCGGTCCGCATTGTTACAAAGGCCTGGTGTTTCCCAGAACAATCGGAGCCAAGTGCCGCGTATAGAGATTGTGCTGCACATTGCGGGCGACCGATGCATGGTGGGCGCGTATGGCATCGGTATACTGGCTGCCCATTTCGGCAGCGACCTTGAACGCAACATGCATGAGCTGGCGCAGGTCTGCCTGCATGGCAGTGGAATCTGCATCGTGTCTGAGCGCGTGGACGAATGTATCCGAGTCCCACGAAGCGACCACGTGGGGGGTTGGCAGGCGTGCCTTATCGATTTCGACGACATTGGCGTATGGCGCAGTCAGTTCATCGATGCGCGCATATGCGGTCGCATAGATGCGTTTCGCAATTGCCAGCCCTTCGCCGCCGGCCTCGGCAAGGCCAATTATCTCTTCAAGCCACGTAGTTCCTGCTGTCTTGAGGTGCAGTCCTGCACCGAGTTTCGTGACGATTTCATGAATTCCGCCATAGAGGCTGAACTTGTCGCTTCCTGTGTGGACGGAAAGCTTGAAGCCCTCAGGCAAGCCCAGCGCGCTCGAAGCCCAGAGCACGACGAGCGTTTCCGCTTCGAAGGCAGCAAGGAATTCATCGGGGTCGCCTACATAATCGATTCCCTTTAGAAACTTGCCGGGAAAGCGTGGCGCGATCGTAGCGAGCGGTATTTTTTCGGCTGCGACCGCGACAAGAATCGCGGCAAGCTGAGCAGGAGTCTGCGGCGCATCGGTTTCATCCATCGAAAGCTCGACTACGAATGAGCCGGCAGGTTTGCGCGCGGCGATGTAGCGATAGGTGGTACCCGCTTCCATGACAGCAGCGAGGAACTTGTCCGCAACGCTTTCAAGATCTACTTTCGTTACTGGGATCGGCGCGGCTCCTTCCTTCAAGAGAAAGGAAGCGCGCGAAAGGTACGCAGCGCGGGCATCCGCGGGAGCATGTGTGCCGATGGTCTCCGCAACATCGATGGTAAAGAAATTGCAGTGCGGCAAAAACCAGTCCACAGTCTTGAGTGAAATATGGTCGGCATCCACGAACCAATTCCCCTTCCAGCCAGCGCGACTGACTGCCTCTGCGGCGGCCTTGGCCTGATCCGCAGGCGTCGAACCGATGATGGCATGCTCGCGATTGCTCTTATTCCAGACGATGTCGGCCTCGCCTCCGTGCTCGCGCAATTGCTGGAATGCAGCAATCTGTGCTTCGCCTTCCATGCCAAAGCGGTCGCCTGTTCCTATGGAAAAACGTGAAAGTTTCATAATGTGCGTATTCCTCCCGCCATATTTTTTATATAATGACGAGATGGTGAGGGCTGCGCAAGAGTTGGCCGGCGATATGTTTCTGCAGGTAAGAACATCGAACACGGCGCGCGGGGTTGGTACAGCGCATTCTTGAGCAAAATACTGCGAGAGCGGCGTGCCGAGCCGACGGTTCCGGAGCGGCGCACCCCGAAACACGAGGAGCAAAAAATGCATATTTCAGACATACAATTGCATCGAAGCATCAGCGACAGTGAACTCGAAGCACTCGTCGACACAACCATCGAAGCATCCGGCGCCCTGCATGCAAAGCGCATTCTCATTATTCCGCCTGACATTACCCGCTTTCATTCCCGTGCGGGGCAGATAACAGATGCCCTTGTTGCGAAGCTCGGCTCGCGCATCGCAGCCATTCTGCCGGCGCTCGGTACGCATTCTGCAATGACAGAAGAAGAGCGTGCGCACATGTATCCCGGTTCTCCTGCGCAGCTTTTTAAAGTACACGACTGGAGACACGATGTCGTCGAGCTTGGCCGCCTTCCGGAAGCACGGGTGAGCGATATTTCAAACGGCAAGGTACGATACACCTACCCAATCCAGGCGAACCGGCTGCTTGCATCGGGCGATATCGACTTAATTGTTTCGGTAGGGCAGGTCGTCCCGCACGAGGTTGCAGGCATGGCCAACCATGCAAAGAATATTTTCGTCGGCACGGGAGGCAAGGAGGCGATAGACCGCAGTCATTACCTTGGCGCGGTATGCGGCATGGAAGGGATTATGGGGCGGGCGGATACACCGGTGCGGGCGCTGTTCGATGAGGGGCTGAGCTTGGCCGCGGGGAAACTGCCGCCTATTACCTGGATTCTGACCGTAATCGGGAGCGCCGAGGACGGTTCGCTCGCATTGCGCGGCTATTTTTCAAGCCAGGATAGGCGCTGCTTCGAAGAGGCTGCCGCCCTTTCTGCTCGCGTCAACATTCAGCTGCTCGAAAAGCCAATACAAAAAGCGGTGGTGTGGCTCGACCCCGAAGAATATCGCAGTACCTGGCTTGGCAACAAGTCGATTTACCGCTTGCGCATGGCGATGGCAGACGGAGGAGAACTATTAATCCTCGCGCCTGGGCTGCGAAGTTTCGGCGAAGACCCAACCATAGATGCAGTGATTCGCCGCTACGGCTACCGCCCGAGCGCCGAAATCCAAACCCTCGTCGCCCGCGAGCCCGCCCTCGCCGACAACCTGTCGGCCGCCGCCCACCTCATCCACGGCTCAAGCGAAGGCCGCTTCCGCATCACGTACGCCCCCGGCCCCCTCATCACCAAAGAAGAAATCGAGTCCGTGGGCTACCAGTGGGCCGACCTAAGGCAAGCCCTCCAGCGCTACACGCCCCAGGGCAGGCTCACGGGCACCCATTCCACGCGCGACGGCGAACCATTCTTTTTTGTGCAGAATCCGGCGCTCGGGCTCTGGTCGACCGCAGCGCGCATGCAAAATACCTGAAGCTTGAGGCCATCGATGCGCCTGGGCTGAAGCCCCCGCTTGCTATTTCATAGCTGCAAACCAGTTTGGCCCATCCCGCGTTTCCAGGCTGCCGCTTACAGCGTGGCTTTCATCCGTATTGCAACCAAAAGTCCATGGGAAGCAGTGCTGGTGCCCGCATACCCGATACCAGCATTCTCTGCGGTTCGATCGGCCCAATCGATCCGATTGTGCGCCTCGATTTCCCAACCATGCAGATCGACAATCGATTTGACAATCGTAAGCCCAAGTCCATGCCCAGCTTCCTGCCGCGAATGCGTTCCGCGATAGAAGGCATCGAACACATAGGGCAATTCCTCTTCCGGAATGCCCGGCCCATTATCTGCAACCACCAGCACTGGCTGGCCCGAATCGAACTGCAGAGAGAACTCGACTCTGCCTCCCCTGCCGGTATACCTGAAAGCATTCGAGACGAGGTTTTCTATGGCGCGCTCGACGAGCATTCTATTCATTTTGATGCGCATCGCGGC
>Ga0078972_1003549_pt1 | contig 46253 bp, 38 predicted proteins | sample YelNatPaOPGAMG01_FD_67568 | JGI IMG/M metagenome (GOLD analysis project Ga0078972, IMG submission 67568) | Hot spring thermophilic microbial communities from Obsidian Pool, Yellowstone National Park, USA - OP-RAMG-01 (SPADES assembly) (version 2) | ecosystem: Environmental > Aquatic > Thermal...
TCGTCGTTGTCGAAATCGAATTGTGCTTCGTCGGTTTCGGGGTCGGCGTCGGCGCTCTGGTCGAGCAACACGTCCGCGCCTTGCGAGCCGATGGGCAGGTCGAGGTTGTTCTCGATGGCGTGGAGGAAGACGTAGTTGCGGAGGATGTGGCGATCCACGGATTGCAGGAACGCCATGCCGCCGCTCTCCAGCCGCTTGAACAGGTTCGTGCGGCAAAACCCCATCAGCCGCTTGCCGGCACGGGACAGACCGTCCAGTTGACGCTTCTCCGCATCGGTGGCCGATTTCGCGGTGTCTTTATCCACGAAGTTACCGAGTCCGTACCGGGCGAGTGTGAGACGGTTGATGGTGTCCACCACTTCGTCGCTGTAGAGCCGCGCGTACTGGTCGGCGGGATCGGTCTCGTCGAGCTTGAAGCGCATCGTCTTGGGAACGCGCGTCGGAAAATACGAGCGCGTGCCGTCGGCGAAGGTCAGATACTTGCGCCCGTTGGATGGATCAGTTTCGGCGTAGTTTTCCTCGATGAAACTGCGGGTGCGCCGAACGAGGAACAGCCGCATCAGTTCGCGCCAATCGTCGGCGTGCTCGCTTTTCTCGAACGCGGCCAGTGTGTGGACGTTCGCTTGGTGCTTGCGCATGAACTCGACTTCGCCGCCAAGCTCGCGGAGCAACTGTTCGGGGCGCAGTCCCAGGTCTTTGTCTTCGGGCACGAACAGGCGCAACTGGGAAGAGAGGTCGAGGTAGGATTTGTTGTACGGCGTGGCGGAGAGCAGGACGCACTTGCTGTCGTTTTTCTCGATGTATTCCTGGATGAACTTGAACGTCTTGGTTTCGCGGTTGCGGAGGTTCTGGCTCTCGTCCACGAGCACGATCCGGTACCGCTTGGTCTCCGGCAGCTCGCGGATGACTTTGCTGAATGGGATTACCTTCGCGATGAGCCGGTATCGTTCGCGGTAATCCTCCCACATCGGCACGAGGTTTTTCGGACAAAGGATCAGCGTTTCCCAGTTGTAATCGTCTTGGAAGATGCGCAGCAGCGCCGCTGCCATGATGGTCTTGCCGAGACCAACAACATCGCCGATCAAAACGCCATCACGTTTGTGGAGATGATGCGCCGCCACCCGCACGGCGGCCGATTGAAACTCGAACAGCCGATCCGGCAAGTCCGGTGGCAGTTTGAACTCCGCCAGCCCCGACCGGGCTTCTTGGGCGAGGTGGTAGGCGATCTTGAGGTAGATGTGATACGGCGGGATGAGGGTTTCTCGCGCCCAGCTTTCGTCAATGATCTGCGCCAGTTCGGCGGAAATATCCACGCACCAGCGGTCTTCCCAACGGTCATTGAACCACGTTTTCAATTTCTCGGTGGCGTCCTGATCAAGCACGTCCACGTTCAGTTCGCCCTGTTCCGACAGACCCGCCAGCGTGAGGTTGCTGCTGCCCAGATACGCCGTGCGCGGATTGTCGGGATCATTGCGGTACAGCAAGTACAGCTTGGCGTGCAGCGGATACCGGAGATGAAGTTTGACGACAACCTTCTTCGCCTTGATCTGCCGCGACAGTCGCCGCAGTCCTTCTTCGTCGGCATCGGTGGGCACGCCGAAGGTCAGTTGCCGGCGGAACTCCTCCGCCATCTGCTTTTTCAGGAGCTTGACGGTCGGGTTATCGAGTGTCCACTGGTGTTCCGACAGACTCATCGCCTCGCGCAACAAGTCCTGCGGTGGCTGTTGCATCCCGATCAGCAACCGGCACTGATGGCCATCACCGCCGCTCCAGTTCTCGACGAGTGTGTCGAGCGCCTTCCAACCGCGGAGATTGAAATAGCCGACACAGAAATCGGCGTGTTCCGAGACGGCCAATGTTTGCTGCAACGCCGGCAGCAACTCCTGCTCGATGTTGTCGAAGATACGCGGCACGCCGGCAGCTTAGCGAGTCACGCCCTGATAGACAAGCTCAGGGCTGACAGACGAAGAGTCAACCCCATGGTCTGAGCTACACGTTACCGGCTGCCGGGGCTGGCTTGGGTTTCAGCGCGGCGAGCAGACGACGTTGCGGGGCTTTGACGAGGTCGCGGGGGATGGCGCGTTCGAGACGCGGGCGGACGGTCGCCGGTAAGGCGTCCACAATCGCTTTGTTGATTTCTTTGTGGGCGACCAGCCAGAAGCCGTCGCGCTCGGTGCGGCTGAGCCGGCTGATGTGGCGGGCGATTTGTTTGATGAGCCGATGCTTGATGGCCAGCCGCAGGTTGTGATCGTCGGCCACGGGCGCGCCCCAGTTTTTCGCGGTCGGCCCGGCGCGTCGGCCGGCCAGGTCGGTGACTTGTTCGACGACGCGCCGGTGGGCGTCGTCGAGGCGCACCTGCTCGATCAACTCCAACCGGGGCGTGCCCCGTTCAGTCGTGTCGAGCCGGTAGGCTTTCAGCAAACCAAGATCCGTCACAATCACCAGTTTCGGGTTCATCGTGTTGCTCCTTTCGCTTGCGGTTGTTGGGATGGTTTTCATCGCAGCCGGTCGGATGGGGCGACAACGGGTCATGTGAGTTCGTGGGACAGGGCCGCGCGCAACCGGGTTTGCACGGCGGCGATGAGGTTGTTGATTTCGGTCACGGGACGCCGCGTCAGGAGGGCGACTTCGTCCGGCTCGAATCCTTCGATGAAATAAAGCTCCAGGATTTCCCGTTCGGGCGCGGACCATTGTTGGGCCAGGGTTCGGACGTGTTCCTGCAGTTCGGCGCGCGCCAGTTGTTCGTCGGGCGGCGCGGCCGGTTGGCTCGCGGGCACGGTTTCAGATGAGACGGGCGCTTTTGGGCCTGCCTCGGCGCGCCAGGTGCGGAGCCGGCGTTGCCATTCCCGCCGCGCCAGATCGTACAGCCAGACCCGGTAACTGCGGTCGTCGGGCTTCTCGGCGGGTGCGGCCAGGGCTTGCCGGGCCACTTCGTCCACGACGGCCCGCGGGTCAATTGCACCCGGGGGCAGATCCCCGCCCACTTCGTGTTGCTGCAACAGCCGGCGCACGTGACGCAGCAACGCGGCGTATTCCTTCTCCAACAGCGCAGCGACGACATCGCGCACAGTTTGCGGGCCGGTGCCGCTGGCCATCGGTTCGGCGGTGAACCCGGAATGCAATTGTTGCCGGCGCAGTTTGCGTTTCCATGCCGGTTCGCGGCGCAGTTGTTCTTTGAGCTTTTCGAGCTCGCGCAGCAACGCCTTCACCGCCGCGTCGAACGCCGCAATCAGGTCGCGCGCAGCCTTCTCGCTGCGCAGGATGTTGTGCGGGATGCGCAACGTCAGCGCCGCGCGATACAGCTCCTTGCGGGCGTGACGCGCCAGCGCGATTTGCAGGTGCACGGTGTCAGGCGGGAAATGCCGCAGGTGTCGCTCCAGTTTCGTCAGTTTCTGGCGGAGTTTCTTTTCCAGCAACGCCGTGGTGCTGACGTTTTCGGTGACGATGTTCCAGTGAATCATGCGGATGCCTCCTTTCGTTCAGTCCGCGAGCCATTGCAGCATGCGGAAATGCAGCGCGGCGGTGTTGAGTCCTTCCTGTTCTTTCAATGCGTTCAGAAACTTTTCCGCATCGATAAAATGGCAGTTGTTCCCGTAAAAGGCTGCAATTACCGCCGCCCGCGGGCGTTCGGGATCAACGCCCTGCGCCTTGAGGTACTTCGCCAGCAAGGGGAAGGTTTTGTCGCGCCACTCGATCCAATCGGCTCGCTCCGGCAAGGTCAATTCGTAGAGTACCGGCGCCGAACCGTTCCGTTGGAGAAACTGCCGGCGGGCGGTGTTGTATTGCTCGCCGGGCACGCGCAGGAACGCGGCCGCCAACACCGCCTCGCGGAATTTTCGCCACGCCTCATGGCTCATGCCGTTCCTCCTTTTTTCGTCTGCGAACCACGCCGGTCTTTGCCGTTGCTCAGCGCCACTGCCAGCACGTCATCCACGGTCTCGACGGGGATCAGCTTGAGTTTTTCGCGGGCGTCGGCGGGGATGTCGGGGATGTCTTTTTTCGACTTCGTCGGCGGTAACGGTGAATTCGCTGAGTTCGCCGCGGGCGACGCGGGCGGCGACGTGCCGGCAGACGGCGGCGATTTGCCGTTCCAATTCGCGGACACCGGCTTCGCGGGTGTAATCGTCAATGATGCGCCGCAGCGCCGGCAGCTCGAACTTGCACTGGCCGTTTTTGAGGCCGTGTTCTTTGAGCTGGCGTTTGACCAGATATCGGCGGGCGATTTCGAGTTTCTCGCGGTCGGTGTAGCCGGGCAGTTCGATGACTTCCATGCGGTCGCGCAACGCGGGCGGCACGGTGTCCATCATGTTGGCGGTGCAGATGAACATGACCTGTGACAGGTCGAAGGGCACGTCGAGGTAATGATCGTTGAAGGTGTTGTTCTGGCGCGGGTCGAGCACTTCCAACAGCGCGCTGGCCGGGTCGCCCCGGAAATCCGCGCCGACCTTGTCAATCTCGTCGAGCATCAACACCGGGTTGCGCGAGCCGCAGCGGCGGATTTCCTGGATGATGCGGCCCGGCATCGAGCCGATGTAGGTGCGGCGGTGGCCGCGGATTTCGGCTTCGTCGTGGACGCCGCCGAGCGAGAGGCGGGCGAACTTGCGGCCGAGCGCGTCGGCGATGGACTGGCCGAGCGAGGTTTTGCCGACGCCGGGCGGGCCGAGAAAACACAGGATCGGGCCGTGGCCGGTCGGGTTGAGTTTGCGGACGGCGAGATATTCGATGAGCCGGCGTTTGACCTTTTCGAGGTCGTAATGGTCGCGGTCGAGGATTTTCTGGGCGCGGTCGAGGTCGAGGTTGTCCTCGGTGAGTTTGTTCCACGGCAACTCGGCCAGCGTCTCGACGTAGCTGACGATGACCGAATACTCCGGGCTGGCCGGGTGCAGATGGCTCAAGCGGCGCAGTTCGCGGTCGGCTTGTTCCATGACGGCGGCAGGCGGAGCAGCTTCTTCGAGTTTTTTGCGCAGGTTGGCGACCTGTTCTTCGACGCCGCCTTCGGCTTCGCCGAGTTCTTTTTGGATGGCGCGGAGTTGTTCGCGCAGGACGGCTTTGCGTTGCTGCTCGCTGAACGACGACGACACATCCTTTTGGATTTTCCGCTGCAGTTGGGCGATCTCCAGTTGTTGTGTGACGGCCTGATGAACGGCGCGGATGCGCGCGACGACATCGAGTTCTTCGAGCAGTTTTTGTTTTTGGGCCGTCTCGATGTTGAGGCTGCCGGCCAGGAAATCGGCGAGCTTGCCGGGGTCGTCCAAATTGAGGATGACCATCTTGACCGGATCGGCTTCTTCGAGGGTGAGCTCGACCAGCTTGATGGCTGAGTCGCGCACGCCCTGCACGGTGGCCTCGAACGGTTTGTCGCCTTTCGGCGGCGTGCTGGAACGCAGCACCTCGACCTCGGCGCGGATGAACGGATGCGCCAGCAACACCTTGCGGATGGCGATGCGTTCGATGGCTTGCACCACGACGACAATCTGGTTCTCGGCGGGCCGGAACAGTTTCAGCACGGTGGCGGCGACGCCGACTTGATACAGCTCATCGGGTTTTGGGTCGTCGGTGGCCGGGTCTTTTTGGGCGAAGACGCCGATGATTTTGCTGCGGGGCAACGTTTCTTCGAGGAGTTGCCGGGAGCCGGGCCGTCCGACCTGGAGCGGCGTGACCATGCCGGGAAACAGGACGGTGTTGCGGATGGGCAGGATCGGCAGAGTGTCCGGGATGGGTGGTGTTTCTTTTTTCTCCGGCTCGGCGGCGGCCGGTGCCGCGGCTGGTGGGACGGCCGGTGCATCCGTGGCGAGCAGATGGGGGAAGATGAGGGTTGATTTCATTGCGGGGTCTCCTCGCGCGGGTGGATGGTGCGGGTCGCGGGTTGCAGGGGCAACGTCACCCAAAGCAAGCCTTCCCGGTAATGGGCGGTCACGGTTTCGGCGTCCACGGTGGCCGGCAATTCGAGGATGCGCTCAAACGGGCCGGCATCAATTTCGAGCGCGAGCGTTTGGGTGTGTTCCGAAGAACCGCGGGGCGGTTCGGGAGCCGGTCGCGTACCGGTAATGACGAGCCGTCGGCCCTCAACGCGAACGGAGATATCAGATTTCTTCATGCCGGCGAGGTCGAGACAGAGCACCACGCGGTCGGCGAGCCGGTAGGCGTTCATGGCCGGTCGCCACTGACCGGTGGCGCCGCGGATGCCGAGGGCGTTGCGGCGGAGTTCCTCCATCCAACGGCTCATTTCGTTGTGCAGCCGTTCCATTTCATTCATGGCTCACCTCCGGTCGTGCCCGACCTGTGGCGTTCTGCGGGCGCGGGTTCATTTCATCCTTTGATGCGCAACACCACGAACAAGCTCGCATCTTTCCGTTTCACCAGCAACAACGCGCTGTCTTTGGATTTGGCCAGCGCGTCGCGCAGGTCGCTCACCGTCGTGACGGGTTGCCGGTTGGCCTCGACGATGAGGTCGCCGCGTTGCAGGTTGGCTGCGCCGGCAGGGCTGTCGGGGTCAACGTCGGTGATCAGTACGCCTTTTTCATCTTTGTAACCGAATTCGTCGGCCAGTTCGGACGTGAGCGGTTGCACGGTCAGACCGAACTTTTCCAGAGTGCTGGCTTTGCCGGATTCGGCGGCGGCCATCGTTTCCGGCGTGAGTTTGCCGACGGTGACGGTGAACGTTTTTTCCTTGCCGTCGCGCACCACGACGAGATCGGCTTTCGTGCCGGGCGCGGTGGCGGCCACGGCGTTGCGCAATTCGCGGGTGTCGGCGACGGCTTTGCCGCGATACTTGATGATGACGTCACCGGTCTTGAGACCGGCTTTTTCGGCAGGCGAATCCTTGTTCACTTGCGCGACGAGCGCGCCTTTGGCGTCGGCGAGTTTGAATTGATCCGCCAACTCGTCGCTGATGTCCTGGATGATCACGCCGAGGTAACCGCGCGTGACGCTTTCGCCTTTCATCAACGTCGGCATCATGTTTTTGGCCATGTTGATGGGGATGGCGAAGCCGACGCCGGCAAACTGGCCAATCGGCGTCGCGATGGCGGTGTTGATGCCGATGACTTCGCCGCGCATGTTCACCAGCGGGCCGCCGGAGTTGCCGGGGTTGATGGCGGCATCGGTCTGGATGAAGTCTTCGTAGTCGGCGATGCCAACATTGGCGCGGCCGACGGCACTGATGATGCCGGCGGTGACGGTTTGCGCCAGGCCGAACGGCGCGCCGATGGCCAGCACCCAGTCGCCGACTTTCAGGTCGTCGCTGTTACCGAGGGAAGCGACCGGCAGGTCTTTCGGGACGCGGCCTTTGATTTTGATGACGGCCACGTCGGATTTTTCGTCCGTGCCGACGATCTCGGCTTCGAATTGCCGTTTGTCGGCGAGTTGGACTTTGATTTTATCCACGTCGCGGACGACATGATTGTTGGTCAGGATGTGGCCGTCCTTGTCCACGATGATGCCGGAGCCCTGGCCGCGTTGCGGGACGCGGTATTCGCGGGGCGCGGGCTGGCGGCGGCGTTTGGGGAAGTCCTCGCCGAAGAAGCGTTGGAAGAAGTCGTCGCCGAACGGGAAACCCCATTCCCAGTACCGGAACATCACGGTCTTCTCCGAATAGACGCTGACGACCGCTGGCTTCACGTGGGCCGCGACGGCCTCGAATGCCTTGCTCAAGTCGCGCGCCGGCGCGGTGACGGATTCGTCCAGCGCCGCGCGGGCATGGCCGGCGGCGAGAACGAGGGTCAGTGTGAGGAGGGTGAGAATTCTGAGTGTTTTCATGGTGTCTCCTTTCGGGAATTGGTTTTGGATGCGGCAGCTTTGGTTTCGTCGGCTTCGAGCGCGCCGACCAGTTGATCCGTTTCGGCGAGCACGTGTTCGATGCGCTGCTGGATGTCCTGGGCTTGGAGGCGGACGGCGTTGATGGCCGTGGCGAGGCTTTGTTTGACGGCGGTGAACTGGTCGTCGTAGGCGTGGTCGCTGCGCAGGGTTTCGCGGGCGAGCGCCAACAGGGCGGTGGCTTCGTCGAGTCGTTGTTCAGCGCGGGGGAGTTCGCCATTGTGGGCGTGGCGGATGGCGAGCGCGGCGGCGGCTTTGGCGAACAGCAGCGAGCCGCGCGCTTCGAGCCGCCGGACCCGCCGGCGCAAGGTGCGTTCGATTTCGTGGGTGGTGGTCAGGGCGGTGGTGCGGGCGGATTTCAGGCCGTCTTCGAGGTGTTTCTCCAACCCGGCGAGGTGTTGGATGGCGCGGTCGAGTTGTTGTTCGATTTCGCGGATGGCTTCGGCCTTGAGTTGCTGCAAACCGTCGGCGGTTTGGCGCAGGCTCAACCGGCTTTCCTCGTACATTTCCTCGACGACGAACAGCAGCGCGTCGGTGAGTTCTTTTTGTTTGGCGCGCAGGTGTTCCACGTCGCGCTGGCCGCCCGCGCGCCAATAGGCGATGCCGGCCAGCGCGAGGCTGAGGAGTGCGATGCTGAGTGCTAGGATGTCCATGGTGGTGTTTCCTCCTGGGATTGGGTGGATGGCAAAAAACGGCCCTGGCCGCCAATGGTTTGGACCTCGGCGAGACTGGTGATGCCGGTGGCGGCTTTGACCAGCGCGTCCGCGAGCAGCGAGCGCACGCCGCGGACGCGCAGTTCGCGCCGCAGGGTCTGTTCGGCGGTGTGGCGCGCAATCAGCTCGTCATCGGTTTCGTCCAGCCGCCAAACCTCAAACACACCGGTGCGGCCCCGGTAACCGAGGTGATGACAGGCGTCGCATCCGACCGCGTGCCACGTCCACCGCGGCGCGGGCCGGTTGAGGGAGTGCAGCCAGCGGACTTCCGCGTCGGTGGGCGGTTCGCGGCGCCGGCACTGCTCACAGAGCCGGCGCACGAGGCGTTGGGCGACGACGACCTCCAACGCGGCGGCGATCTCGTGGTCGTGGAGGTCGAAGTTGCGCAGCGCGGTAATGGCGCCGGCGGCGTCGCGGCTGTGCAGGGTGCTCATCAACAACTTGCCGCTGGCGGACGCCAGCACCGCGGTTTCCGCCGACGGTTTGTCGCGGATTTCGCCGACGAGGATGTAGTCGGGATCGAGCCGGAGCAGGTTTTTCAGGCCTTCGGCGAAGGTGAAACCGCGCCGTTCCTCGACCTGCATCTGCACGATGCCGGGGATGGTGTACTCGACCGGGTCTTCGATGGTGACGATGCTGCGTTCGCGCCGTTTCAGTTCGTGCAACAGCGCGTAGAGCGTGGTGGTCTTGCCGGAGCCGGTCGGGCCGACGACCAGGAACAGGCCGGTCACGTCGTGCAACCAGTCGCCGAGCAATGTTTGGTGCGCCTTGTTGAGGCCCAATTCGGAGAGTTGGCGGCGCTGGCCGGTGGGGTCGAGGATGCGGACGGCGAGCGTCTCGCCGGTAATGGTCGGGGCGCAGGCCACACGTAAATCCAGTTGGCGGTCGGCGAGCCGGTAGCGGATGCGGCCATCCGCCGGTTTGAGGGCCGGGGTGGGGTCGAGATTGGCGAGGACTTTGAAATGGCGGATCAGTTGTTCGCCGCGAGTGCGCGACAGGCGCACAGCGTCGCGCAACGTGCCGTCCAGGCGCAGCCGCACGAGGACGGCATCGGGATCGGGATCGAAATGGATGTCGGTGGCGTTGGCGGCGACGGCATCCGCCAGCAGTTGATCCGCCAGCGTCCGCGCGCTTTCCTCCGCGGGCGTGGTGTCCGGTTCCGGATGGAGGCGCAAAAACTCCATCACCCGCCGCACGAGTTCTTCACTGAGCGGTCGCAACGATTTGGCTGCTGCGGTGATGGGCCTTGTTGTCGTTTCCACGGCGCGAATCTTTGCTCCCGGCTGCGAGGCCGGTCCCGCGAACGACAGGGGACCGGCCTCGGTTCAGTGGGCGTTTCCGCGGGGATTAGCCCACTTTGATTTCGATCTGTTTCGGTTTGGCTTCCTCGGCCTTGGGCAGCGTGATTTCGAGGACGCCATCGCGGAAGTGCGCATCAATCTTGCCGGCGTTGACGGCGACCGGCAGTTCGATGGCGCGGGTGAACGACCCCGCGACGCGCTCCCGCAGGTAATAGTTGGCATCCTTGGTGGTTTCGATCTTGCGCTCGCCCTTGACCGTGAGCACCCCTTCCTGCAGGGTCACGTTCACGTCTTCCCGGCGGAGTCCGGGGAGGTCCATTCGGATCAACAGGCGGTCTTTCTCCTCCACGATGTCGCAGGCGGGCAGGAACGCGCCGTCGGCGCTGCGGCTGCCAAACCGCCGCAGGGAGGAGTCGAACAACCGGTTCATTTCCTCCTGCAGATCCGTCAGGCTCGCGAACGGATCCCACAGGTCAGTGCGAGGAGTCCAACGGACCAATGCCATATCTATCACCTTCCTTTCTCCTGTGATTTCCGAGAATCGGCCTAGCAATGCCGGTGCCAGATCAACCTGCAGTTTTGCAAGTTGCGGATTCAACGCCAGATGCGCTTGTCCGCGCCGGCCCATCGGCGCCGCGCTGTGTCAGTTTGGCCAGGCGCCGGTGTGACAAGCGCACCGGATTGTGTCAGACGCCCGTGGCCGGTCGGATCCGCGGCTGGTTACGATCCCGGGGCGCTCAGGGCGGCGAGCCGGCGGGCGAAGTGAGCGCGTTCTTCATCGGTCAGCCCCGGCTGGGCCACCGCCTGTTGGTAAATGTCGCGCGCGGCCCGGCGGTTGCCCTGATTTTCGTAGATCTGGCCGAGCAATCCGAAGGCATCGGCCAGAACCGGTTGCCGGTCGATCAGCTCGTGCAGGATGCGAACGGCTTCTGTCAGCCGGCCCTGTTGGTATTCATAAAACGCCACCGTGTAGGCATATTGGGGTTCATGCGGCGCGGCGGCCATGGCCCGCCGGCACCACCGCAGCGACTCGGCCGGATTTTTCCGCGCCAGAAGGACGCCGAGGTTGTAGGCGGCGACGGCGTTGTTGGTGTCGGATTGCCACGCGGTTTGGAAGGCCTGTTCGGCCTCGTCGAGTTTGCCCAGTTCGCCGAGCAACAGGCCGAGGTTGAGATTCACAACGGGGTTGGTCGGGGCCAGCGTGTGCGCGCGGCGGAGGTTGATTTCGGCGCGCGTGTTGTCGCCGACGGCGTTGTGCGCCAGCGCGCTGTTGACCAGTGCCAGGAGGTTGTCCGGCTCGATGCGCAGCGCGATCGTGAACGCGTTCACCGCCTCGGCCGGTTGGTTTTGCGCGAGGAAGAAGTTGCCGAGGTTGTAGTGCGCGGCGGCGTCGTCCGGACGCGCCCGCCAGCCGGCAAGCAGCTCCGCTGTGGCGCGTTCCACGGCGGGGTCGCGGAGGGGAACACCGGCCAGCGATTGGGCTGCCCGGATGCGCACGAGGCGGACGCTGTCGCTGCAGGCGTGGACCAGGCCGGCAATGGATTCCGCGTCGCGCCGCCCGGCCAGCGCCTCGGCGGCCCGGGCGCGCACCAGCGGCGAGGTCGCGCGCAGCGCGGCGCGGCAGGCCGGCCCCACGCGGTCGTCGGGGCAGGCCGCCAGCAGCCGGATCAACCCGGCCGCGAAAATCTCGTTCTGGGAGTTGTCGGTGATGAACGCCAACATTGCCGGTAACTGCGACCAGTCTTGTTTGCGGGCCGCGTCAATCAGCCGGGCCCGCTGCAGCTCCTGTTCCCGGCGCGCGGGGTTGGGGTGCCATGCGGCGACCCGGTCGGCGGCCCATTGGGCGGACTGGTTGGTGTGGCAGAGGTTGCAGGCGTTGGGCGAGCCGAACGCGAGGGTCGCGGCCGGGTTGGGCGGCCGGAATGAATGGTCGGACCGGCGCATTCGGGCAAACTCGGTCATGGGCATGTGGCAGTTGACGCACTTGCTGCCGGGGCTGCCGGGCGCGTGGTGCGCGTGGTCGGCGGTGGCGTGACACGGCAGACAGGCCTGGTTCGTGGTCTCGCCGGCAAACCGGTAGCGGCCGCTGGCGGTGTGGCACCGGACGCAATCCAGTTTTCCGCTCGCCCGGCACGGGTTGAGCCGCCAGGTGAGTTCCGTGAAGTTCTCGCCGAGGTCGCGGCCATCGGGATACCAATCCCGGTCTTCGAGGGTGTTGAGGTCGAAATGATCGTGGAACGGCGCGCCCGGCGGGTAGCTGGCGGTGATCGGCGTCATCTTGGCGTGGCACGGCGCGCAGGCGGAGTTCATCTGGTCGTGGGTGAAGGTTTTGGTCACGAGGATTTGCAGGTCGGCGGGCGGGGGCGCGCCGGCGGGAAGGTTCTGGAACAAGGCCACGTGGGCCTGGCCGGGGCCGTGACAGGTTTCGCAGTTGATGCCGGGCTCGGTCCAGGTGGTGCGATACGTGTCGGTGGCCGGGTCATAGTTTTGGGTGAGTTGGCTGACGTGGCAGTGGTAGCAGGCGGTGTTGAAGGTGAAGACCCGGTCGCGCCAGTGGTAGGGGTGTTCGGGAACGTCGCGGAAATGGCGCATCGCCATGCCGGCCATGTCGTACCATTCCCGCCGGCGCACGTCGTAGGCGACCGGCAACACCTGGAGCCGGCCGCGGTCGAGTTCGGTGAGGAAGAACTGGACGTTCTTGCCGCCGGTGGCGTAACGAATCGGGTACCGGTGTTGCTGACCGTTGCTCTGTTCGATCACCGTGCCGGCCTCCGGGCGGATGTCCACCCGGTAGCGGGCGTTGCTGATCACCAACCCGGTGGTCAATGACGGTACCTGGGCGGCCAGCGTGGCGCTGTACGGTTGCATCGCCAGCCCGTGCCACGAGGTCGCCCATTTCTGGTAAAACGGCGCGTGGCATTCCCGGCAACTGGCCGATCCCACATAGGCCGGCGCCGGGACGGGGCGCGCGGCGCGGGGCCGGAGCCACAGCAGCGTCGCCGCCGCGCCGGCAACCACGACGGCACCCACCAGCAGAATTGTTTTGCCGCGAGCGCTCAATGCAGTGCCGGTGATGTTGCCCCAAGGCCAGAGATTTGTCTATTTGAGAGTGGGCGCTGTCGTGATAGGCTTGGCGGCGTTGAAAGTCATGAGCCGGTTTGGGACGACCCTTCACGCGGCGCTGGCGGCAACGGTCCTCGCCGCGGGCTGCACGCGCTCCGAGGAATCCGGGACGCGGATTCTGTATTCGTTTTGGGGGTCCGTCGAGCAGATGAAGGTGGAGCGCGCCGTGGTCGCCGCTTTCGAAGCCGCCCACCCGCAAATCAAGGTGGATTTGTTGCCGGTCGGGGCGCGCTACACCGAGAAGTTGCAGGCGATGATGGTCGGCCGGGTGGCCCCCGATGTGATCATGGTTGAAATGACCACGTATCACGATTGGGCGGCGCGCGGGGTGCTGGCGGACCTGACCGAAGACGCCGCCGCGCTCGAAGCAGAGCTGACGCTCATGCCGATTCCCCGGCGCGCGTTTGGACCGGCCGGCCGGTTCTACGCGCTGCCCATCAACGCGAGCGGACTGGCGATGTATTGCAACCTCGACGCGCTCGCCAGGGCGGGCATCGAATTTCCGGCGAATGGATTGACGTGGGCGGAATTGGAACAACTGGCCCCCCGGCTGTCGCGAAGAGCCGGTCACGCTGACGCCCCGACCGACTTTGCCTTGTTGCTGCCGCCGCCCATCATGATCTTCTGGGCGTGGGGCGTTGAACTTTTCGATGACCTCGTTCGTCCCACCCGCGTGACGGTGAACACGCCGGCGGCGGTGGACGCGGTGGATTTCATCCGGCGGTTGTACGCGCGGGGGGTGGCCGTCCCGCCCGATGTCACGAGCGATCAGGGCACGCATCAACTGTTTCGGGACGGCAAAGTCGCCTTTTTCTTTCAAGGGCGATGGGTGACCCCGGAATTTGTGGGCCGCACGAAATTTGCCTGGGATGTCGCCCCGGTGCCGGGCGGCCCGGCGCGGCGGGTGAGCCTGCACGGCGGGACCGGCCTGGCGGTCTATCAACACACCCGGCACCGCGCCGCCGCGCGGGAATTCGTCCGCTTCTACGCCGGGCGCAACGGCCTGCGCCTGGCGGTGCAGGGCGGCCGCTACACACCGGTCTACCGCGAACTGGCCCTGGGAGAGGAATTTTTGGCGATGCGCCCGCCCCGGTCCATCCGCCGGTTCGCGGAGACGATGGAAGCGGGGGCGTCGCAGACCTACCTGTATGCGCCGGGCGCGACGGAGGTCGGCCAACTCGTGAACGAGCGGATGCAACAGGCGCTGGCCCAGCCGGAGCGGCCAGCGGATCAAATTGTGGCCGGGCTGGCGGCGGACCTGAACCGGTGGCTGGCCCGACAAACCCGGCGAGGCCGCCAATGAAACGGACCGGCGCCCGGCTGCGCGATACGCGGACGGCCATTTTCTTTTTGCTCCCCAACTTTCTGGGTTTTTTGTGTTTTACCGCGTGGCCGGTGATGGCCTCGCTGCTGTTGAGTTTCACCGAGTGGGACTTGTTGACGGAGCCGCGCTGGGTGGGGCTGGATAACTTTGTGCAACTGCTCGGCTGGCGCCGCGACCCCACAGGCGGCTGGGCCGCCAACGATCCGCAGTTCTGGAAATACTTCGGGAACACGCTGTTTCTCATGCTGCCGCTGCCGGTCAACATGCTCGGGTCGTTGTTCCTCGCCACGGTGCTGAACAAGAAACTCCGGTTTGCCTACGGCTACCGGCTCATCTTTTTTCTGCCCCACATCGTGTCGGGCGTGGCGATCTACTATTTGTGGCGGTGGATGTACAACCCGGACTTCGGGCTGGTGAACGCCTTGTTGCGCCAGTTCGGCCTCGCCGGCCCGCGCTGGCTGACAGATATGCACTGGGCGAAACCGGCGCTGATGATCATGGGCACGTGGCTGGCCGTCGGCGGGTCGAGCATGATTCTCTACCTCGCGGCGCTGCAGGGGGTGCCGCCGGAATTGTACGAAGCGGCCAGCATTGACGGCGCGACGGCGTGGCAACAGTTCCGGCATGTGACCTGGCCCGCAGTGATGCCGGTGACGTTCTTCATTCTGACCATGGGAATCATCCACGGGCTGCAGTCCGGGTTCGACATGGCGTTTGTCATGACCGGCGGCGGACCGTATGGCGCAACGACGACACTCGGCTATTACATCTACACGAAGGCCTACGTCTTCTTTGAAATGGGGTACGCCTCGACCATCGCGTGGGTGTTGTTTCTGGTGATTCTCACCGTCACCATCTTCAACTGGCGGCGCGGCGGGAAGGTGATCGCATGAAATCCCCGCGGCGCGACTGGTTGTGGCACATTCCGCTGTTGCTGGTCGGCGGGACGATGTTGGTGCCGTTGTTCTTCATGTTCGCCACCGCGCTCTCTGCTCCGGGGCAGGCCCTGCCGGTGACCGATTCGGTGTGGCGCATGATCTGGCCGCAAAGCTGGCACTGGGAGAACTTTGCCGAAGTCTGGCGCGTCGTGCCCTTTGGCCGGTACTACATCAACAGCCTCGTCATTGCCCTGGTGGTCACCGGCGGGCAGGTCTTTACCAGCGCCTGCGCGGCCTATGCGTTCGCGCGGTTGCAGTGGCCGGGACGCGACAAACTCTTTCTCGCCTATCTCGCGACGATGATGGTGCCCGGGTCGGTCACCATGATTCCCAATTTCGTCGCCATGAAAATCCTGCCGGAATGGCTTGGTCGCGTCCTGCCGCAGGTGGACTGGCTGAGCCTGCGCTATCTCGGCACCGGCGCGCAGTCGCCCGGGGTGGGGCGGTTGATCGGGCTGGACTCCTACTTTGCGTTGATCGTGCCGGCCATGTTCTCCGCGTACGGCACGTTCCTCTTGCGGCAATTTTTTCTCACCCTGCCGCGCGACCTCGACGAGGCCGCCAAGATTGACGGCTGCAATCATTGGCAGATCTTTTCCCGGATCCTGCTGCCGCTGGCATTGCCGGGGGTGATGACCTTGACGATCTTCACCTTCATGGGCAACTGGGGCAGTTTCCTCTGGCCGCTCGTGACGACCAATCAGGAATATCTCCGCACCTTGCCGGTCGGGTTGCAGGCGTTTCAAGGGCAATACGGGACGGAGTGGCACCTGATGATGGCGGCCGCGTTGCTGATGCTGGTGCCCATTGTCGGCCTGTTCCTCGTGGGCCAGCGGTTCTTCATTTCCGGCCTCACCGTCGGTGCCGTCAAAGGCTAGATGACTTCGAGTTGGTCGCGGTCCGGAAACTGCGGGAAGGCCGCGTGCGGCTCGGTCTGGTACCAGAACGCAGTCGAAGCGATGTCGTCCTGCAACGGCAGGTAGCGGCCCCCGCTGCGCCAGCCGAGGGCCTGGATCGTCACGCGCAGGTTCTGTTCAAAGCGGATCGGGTCCATGATGTGCCAGCGATACAACCCAAACCGCTGCTGGGATTGGTACACGCCATCGGGGCGAATCACCACGTGCAGGCCGGCGTACGGCGTCGTGAATTCCTGGTAGCGCTTCGCCGCCCCGAGCGTACTGCCGAACGTGCATTCATGCGCGGTGCCGGGGTCGAAGTTGTACGACCCCAGAAAATAATCTTCCGTGCCGGTCCCGCAGATGGTCGGGAACTGCGCGTCGCCGTCCAGGTAGAACTTGATCTCGCCTTCGCCCCACCAGCCGTTGTTGTGCACGCCCCAGGCGAGATAGGTCCCGACATAATGGCCCCACCCGCGGACGCCATCGAGGAGCGTGTGCACCTCCTTGTACGGCAGCGGATTGCTGCGGCGGAACTGCGCGTGAAAATACGCGCAGTCGTCCGGGACCTCCGTCAGCGTGTAGTCAATTTGATAGAAGAACGTGGTCGGTTTGAACCCGATGTTTTCCAGGGTGATCCGGCAATGCTTGCGGAACGGCATTTCCCACCAGCAATTCATTCCCGAGCCGGGATTGAGGCAAACCGGCAGGCTCGACAGTTGACCGTACACGCCCCATCCGTTGCAGAAAAAATCGCCCAACGGAGTTTCCACGCTCGGTTGTTTTTCGCCGTCCCAGAAAATCCGCAGAATGGAGAACCGCGGATGCGCGGCGGTCATCCAGAGATGCTGGAGCGCGCCGGGCCCCGTGATGTCCGCGATCGTGGCGGTTTCGCCCGGCTGGATCTGGATGCAGGGCCGGACCTTCCAGCCCTGGCCGAGGTCCCTGGATGCCCGGTGCTCGGGATCCACGTGCATCCCGCCCTTCCCTTTCTCGCCGGTGGGGTTCTCCGCCGAAAGCGAGCGCGTCTTGGCCCGCGACAGACGCGAGAGAGTGCCGAGATTGAGTCCGAGTCCGTTGAAGGCGTTCTTGATGGGGGGGCCTCCTACGCGCCGAACTTGTCGAGCCGGCGGGCGTTGGCCTGCATGTAACGAATCAGGTCTTTGGCCGGGAACACGCCGAGGCTGCCGAGGTTGCAGGCGCGTTCGGTAAACCGTTCCATGCCGTCCCAGCCGGCAATGTCACTGCAAATCATCACCGGCTGCGGATGCCAACTGTGGCCTTTCACCGGCACCGGCGTCGAATGGTCACCGGTCACCACCAGCACCTCCGGCTGGGCGGCGAGCAACGGGGCCAGCGCGGCGTCAGCCTCCTCGATGGCCGCCACTTTTGCGGCGAAGTTGCCGTCCTCGCCCGCGGCGTCGGTCGGTTTGACGTGGATGAAGACAAAGTCGTAGGTCTTGAGCGCCGCGACCGCCATCGTGAACTCCTCGGCGAGCGAGTGGGCGCCTTCGAGTTTGGTCATGCCGACAAGTTGGGCGAGGCCCTTGTACATCGGGTAAATCGCGACGCAGGCCGCCTTCAAGCCGTACCGGTCCTGGAACAACTCGATCTTGGGTTGATGGGCGATGCCGCGCAGGAGGAAGCCGTTGGCCGGCTTGCAGTCCTTGAGCACCGGCAACGCCAGCTTCTGAAACTCGGCCACGACGTTGGCCGTGGCCGCCGGCCCCTTGGCCACGGCAATCGGCAACCCTTCACGACCCGGGTCGGTGTTGGTCAACGGCCCGGTGAGACCCTTCCCCCGGAACACCACCACAAACCGGTGCCCCTTGCCGGCTTTGATGATGACTTCGACGTCGCCGATCTTTTTGACTGCCTGCTGCAGCATTGCGACCTGTTTCTCGCAGACGCTGGTGTCAATCCGCCCGGCCCGCCGGTCGGTGACGATGCCGTTGGCATCGAGCGTGCAGAAGTTGGCGCGGGCGGCCACGTCACCGGCTTTGAGTTCCAGGCCGAGTCCGAGCGCTTCGATGACGCCGCGGCCGACTTCGACTTCGAGCGGGTCATAGCCGAACAAGCCGAGGTGACCGGGCCCGCTGCCGGGCGTGATGCCGGGGGCGACGGGGATCATCCGGCCCATGGCCGATTTCTTGGCGAGCCGGTCGAGGTTGGGGGTCCGGGCCGCTTCCAACGGCGTGCGGAAACCGGTGGAAGCGGTAGCAATGTCCCCCACACCGTCGAACACCACCAGCACGAGCTTGGTTTGATTGGGGAGGGTGAGATCACGATAGATTTTGTCGAGGTTCATGGTGACTTCCTTCATTGGGACGGCGATTGTGACATGCGCACAACTTCGTTGTCAAAACTTCTGCGTCAGATTTTGACTTCGGCGTTTTCTTCGCTGGAGCGGTAGATCCCGTTGAGGACTTTTTGGATGGCCAACCCGTCCTCGCCGGGACAGGTGCACGGGGTGCCATTGACAATGCAGTCCACAAAATGCGCGTGCCGGTCGCGATAGACCGACTTGTCAAAGTCAATCGTTTCGGTCGCAATGGCCCCGCTGCGTTCGCCGAAGAGCGTGATGCCGTTGTCGTTGAGCAGGACCCCCATTTTGTCGCCCATGAGCAGGGACCACGGATTTTCTTCGGCGCGGTTGGCGGCCCAGGAAACTTCGATGGTCATCGTGGCCCCGTTGTCAAAACGCACAAAGGCGCTGGCGAAATCCTCCACGTCCATGACGCCGTGCGGGTCGCGCGGCCCGGCCCACATGCCGGTGCAGACATACTTGGCGATGTCCTTGCCGAACACGCTGTAGGTCGCGCCGCTGACCGCGACGGGCCGCGGTTTGCCCATCATGTACCAGGTGCGGTCAATCACATGGATGCCGATGTCAATGAGCGGGCCGCCCCCGGAGAGTTTCTTCGTGGTGAACCACCGGCCCAATCCCGGTATGCCCCGGCGGCGGATCCACGTGCACTTGGCGTGGTAGATTTTCCCGAACGTGCCCTCCTCGCGCAGGGCGTTGATCTTTTGGACCGCCGGAGTGAACCGCTGGTTGTGCCCGCACATGAGGATTTTGTTCGCCCGCCGGGCGGCGGCCACCATCGCTTCGGCTTGCGCGACGGTCAGGGCCATGGGTTTTTCGCACAGCACATGCTTGCCGGCTTCGAGGGCGAGGATCGTGTGCTCCTGGTGAAAACTGTTGGGCGAACAGACGGAGACCGCGGTCAGCTCCGGGTGCGCTTGCAGCATCGCTTCCGCCGACGCGTAGGTGTGGGCGATGTTGAATTTTGCCGCGCGCATGGCGAGCGTCTGTGGTGCCGGGTCGCACAAGGCCACCACTTCGGCCCCGGCTTTGCGGTAGCCTTCAATGTGATTGTCGGAGATTTGTCCGGCACCGATGATGCCGACTTTGATGGATCGGGGAGTTTTCATGTTTTTCAAGTCAACGGTTGCCGGCAGCCAGTTGGTGGGTGGTGAGGTACCGGTAGCTTTGTTCGACGGCGGTGAACATGTCGGTATCGCACCGGTCGAGTTCCACGATCAACGCGCGCACGCGCCGGGGGTCCATCGCGGCGAGGATGGGCGCGAACTTCATCTTGCCGGCGCCGACAGCGACGTGGGCTTTGTCCTTCTCCAGCGGGCCGTCCTTGAGGTGGAGCAGGATGGTGCGGTTCCTGAATTTTTTCACCTGCGCGGCGGGGTCGTTCGCACCGAAGTTCGCCGCCCAGTAGGTGTCAATCTCGAACAGGACGTTCGGACACAGATCGGCAAAATGGTCATAGGCCAGCCGGCCCTCGACGACGGTGAATTCCCACCAGTGATTGTGCAGGAACAGCTTGATGTGGTGCCGGGCCAGGTGGTCCACCATCCGGTTGACCATTTCGGCGGTGGCCTTGATGGCGTCCAAACTCTTGAACTGCTCCGGACCGAACCCGCTCGACGCGATGTCCAGGCCGAGCACCCCGGCCGTCTCCACCACCTCGTTCAAGTTGTCCAGCTTGGCCCACGGTCCGTGGCTCGAATAGATTTTCATCCCGAGGTCTTCGACGATTTTCCGAAATTCCTTCGGGGCAAGATTGTAAAAACCGGCCGGCTCGACTCCCTTGTAGCCGATGGCCGCAACGCGCTGGAGCACGCCGCGAAAATCCTGCTTCGCCTCTTCCCGCAACGAGTACAACTGCACTGCGATCGGTTTGAGTTCCATAAGATCACCTGGACCTTGTTTATCCCTTGTGCGCCCTGTTCACAACATTTTTTTGGCGGACCGGCGGCGCAACACTTTCGCCACGTCCCCGGCCGAGAGGCAATTCACCACATCGTTCTTGGTGAGCCACCCCTTGCGGGCAATGCCAACGCCGAGAGCGAGGTACTGAAAATCGTCAATGCAGTGGGCGTCGGGATTGATGGCGCAGCGGACGCCGAGTTCCCGGGCGCGTTTCCACAGCCGCCAATCCATGTCGAGCCGGTAGGGATGGGCGTTGATCTCGATGATCTTGTTGTGCGCGGCGGCGGCGGCAATGACGGCGTTCATGTCCACGGCGTAGGCTTCGCGCTCCAACAACAGCCGGCCCGTCGGATGCGCGAGCATCGTCACGCGCGGATGCGCCAACGCCTTGCAGATCCGGTCGGTCATCTTGCCGGCATCCATCGTGAACCCGGTATGCACGGCGGCAATCACGAAGTCACAAAGCGCCAGCGTCTCGTCATCGAAGTCGAGTGAACCATCCGCGAGGATGTCGCACTCGGTGCCGAAGAAGATGTGGAACCCTTGCGGGGCGAACTTGGCGTTGAGTTTCTTCACTTCCGCGGCCTGTTGCCGGAGCCGGGTCTCGTCGAGGCCGTTGGCCTGGCGCTGGCCTTTGCTGTGGTCGGCAATGCCGATGTATTCGAGGCCGAGATCGAGCGCGGCCTGCGCCATCGTTTCGATGCTCGCGATGCCGTCGCTCCACGTGCTGTGGACGTGAAAGGTGCCGCGCAGATTTTCTTTCTCGATGAGTTTCGGCAACTGACCGGCTTCGGCGGCGGCAATCTCGCCCATGTCCTCCCGGAGTTCCGGCGGGATGTAATCGAGGTCGAGCGCCCGGTACAGGTCGGCCTCGTCCCGGCAAGGGATGCTGCTGCCGAGTTCCTTGGCGCTCTTTTCCTTCTCGGCGGCGGGGGAGAATCCGTACTCGTTCAGCGACAAATTCTTCAAGCGCAACGCCCGGCTGCGCAGCGCGATGTTGTGTTCCTTGCTGCCGGTAAAATAGTTCAACGCAAACGCGAACTGGTCGTCGGCAACCACGCGGAGATCGGCCTGGAGGCCGCCGTTGAGGACCACGCTCGCTTTCGTTTCGCCTTTGGCGCTGACGCGGATGACGCCCGGCATGGTGGCAAACGCTTCGAGGATGCCGGCCGCGTGTTCCGGCCGGGCGCTGACGAGGAAATCCACGTCGCCAATCGTTTCCCGGCAGCGTCGCAGGCTGCCGGCCACGCTGCACCGGATCACGCCGGCCAGACTGCGCAACGCTTCCCGCACCGGCTCCGCCACGGCCAGCGCCTTGTGGTAGTGATGCCGGCTCGCGAATTGCCGGACCTGCCGGATGCCATCGAGGATTTTCTGTTGCGACTTCTCGCCGAAGCCGGGCAATGCCGCGACCCGCCCGGCCTGACAGGCCGCTTCGAGTTTCTCGATGGAATCCACGTGGAGTTTGTCATAGACGGCCCTGGCGCGTTTCGGGCCGAAGCCGGGAATCCGCAGCATGTCGAGCAGCCCGGCCGGTAACGAGGCTTTCAACTCCTCGTGAAAGCGCAGTTTGCCGGTCGTGTGCAACTCGGTGATTTTGGCGGCGAGATCGGCGCCGATGCCTTTGATCTCGGTGAGCCGGTTCTCGGCGATGAGTTTGCCGATGTCCTCCGGCAGGGCGTCCATGAGCCGGGCGGCGTTGTAGTAGGCGCGGACGCGAAACGGATTGTCGCCCCGGAGTTCCAGCAGCGCGCCGATTTCCTCCAGGACCGTGGCGATTTCCTGTTTGGTCATGGCTTGACCTGCAAGGTCGAGGTGACGTCTTTCACCCCGTCGGTTTCCATCGCGAGGAGGATGGCTTTGCCGATTTGCCCGTGCGTGGCGACCCGCCCGGCCAGCGTCACGCGTCCGTCGGTGGTGTTGACGGAAATGCTCGCGCCCGGCAACTCGGGGTCGGCGAGCAGTTTGGCTTTGATTTTGCCGGTAATCACGGCGTCGGCGGTGTTATCGGTCACGGCCCGGCGGACCACGCGGCCGGTATGGGCGAGTTCCTTCTGAATGTCCTCGCCGGTCAGACGGAGCGCGCGGAGTTGGACATCCCACGCCCGGCGGACGCGGGGGTCTTTGCGGAAATAGACGAAGTACCAGCCGGTCGCGGCCGTGAGAAAGACGCCGACGAAGAAACCGATGAAGAAAGTTTTCAATCCGCCGCCGCTGTTTTTCGGTGTGCCGGGTTTTGCTTCAGGATTTGGCCTGGCCATGGCCGGCATCATAACCGGTTGCCGGCGCAGGTCAATCTTCCCGGCAAACCTCCCTCTTACGTGCAACAATTGTTGCACGTAAGAGGGGAAATGGGGACGGGGGGCGTGGGAGGGAATCAGGTTGTGGAGCGCCGTTGGCGGGCAAAGATCTTGGAGATCACCACAAAGAACAACGGGATGAAGATGAGGTCAATGAACGTCGCGGAGAGCATGCCGCCCGTAACGGCGGTGCCGATGGCGTTCATCGCGCCGGCACCCGCGCCGGTGGCAATGGCCAGCGGCAAGGTGCCGAAGAAAAACGCCAGCGAGGTCATGATCACCGGGCGGAACCGGATGCGCACCGCCGCCAGCGTGGCTTCGATCAGGCCGAGGCCTTGTTCGCGTTGGTGTTTGATGAACTGAATGATGAGGATGGCATTCTTGGTGGACAACCCCATCGTGGTCAGAAAACCGATTTGGAAGTAAACGTCGTTGTGCAGGCCGCGCAACGAGGTGGCCGCCAGCGCGCCGAACACGCCGAGCGGCAACATCAACAGGTTCACAAACGGGATCGTCCAGCTTTCGTACAACGCCGCCACGCACAAGAAGATGACCAGAATCGAGAAGGCATACAACAACGGCGCCTGACCCGTCGCCATCCGCTCCTGATAGGAGACACCGGTGAATTCGTAACCGAGTCCTTGGGGGAGTTTGGCGACGATTTCCTCGAAGGCGCGCATGGCTTCCCCCGTGCTGCGGCCCGGCGCCGGTTCGCCCCAGATGTTCAGCGAGGGAAATCCGTTGTAGCGTTCCAGTTTGGGCGATGCCGTGCGCCAACGCGATTGCACCAGTGAACTGAACGGCACCATTTTGCCGGTGGTGTTGCGGACGTAAAGTTTATCGAGGTCTTGGGGCAACATCCGATAGGGCGCATCGGCCTGCACATAGACGCGCTTGACCAGTCCGCCGTGGATGAAGTTGTTGACATAGGCGCTGCCAATAGCCGCCGAGACGGTGTTGTGAACGGTCGTGATCGGCACGCCGAGCGTCCCGGCTTTTTCCCAGTCCACATCCAGACGCGTTTCCGCCACGTCGTCGAGACCGTTGGGGCGGACGTTGGCAAGGCGCGGGTCCTGCATGGCCATCATCAGAAGCTGGTTGCGGGCCGCCATCAAGGCGGTGTGTCCGAGGCCGCCGCGATCCAGCAACTGGAAATCGACGCCGCGCGCGAATCCTAACTCCATCACCGGCGGCGGCGGGAAACAGAATACCATCGCATTGCGCCACTGCGAGAAGACCCGCATCGCGCGTCCCGCGACGGCTTTCGCGCGCAGGTCAGGGCGATTGCGTTGGTTCCACTCGCGCAGTTCCACGAAGACCATGCCGAGGTTTTGCGCCTGTCCGGAAAAACTGCGTCCCGCAATCGTCAAACACCCTCCGACCGCCTCCTTCTCGTGGTCCATGAAATATTGTTGTACTTGGTCGGCCACCGCCTGGGTTTGTTCCAACGTGGCGCCGCTGGGCAAAAAGATTTGCGCCATCAATCGTCCTTGATCCTCGTCGGGCAGATAAGCCGTCGGCAATCGCAGGAACAGCCAGCCAATGACGCCGACGATCATCACATAGATCACGATGTATCGGATTTTTCTGGCCAGCGAGTGTCCGACAACGGCCACGTAGCGGTCGCGCACCCAGAAGAACCCCCGGTCAAACCGCAGTAAAAACGGCCGCAGAAACCACACCGCGCTCTCGGCCGGCTCGTGGCCTTTGGGCACCGGCTTGAGCAGCCCGGCGCAGAGCACCGGCGTCAGAATCAATGCGACCACCACCGACAACAGCATCGCGGAGATAATGGTGATGGAGAATTGCCGGTAAATAATGCCAGTGGAGCCTGGGAAAAACGCCATCGGACCGAACACTGCCGACAAGACCAGCCCGATGCCGATCAGCGCCGGCGTGATCTGTTCCATGGATTTGATCGTGGCCTCGCGCGCCGGCAAACCCTCCTCGCTCATGATGCGCTCAACGTTTTCAACCACAACAATGGCGTCGTCCACCAGCAGACCGATGGCCAGCACCATGGCGAACATGGTGAGCATGTTGATGGAAAAACCCGCCGCGCCGAGCACCGCAAACGTGCCCAGCAACACCACCGGCACGGCAATCGTCGGGATCAGCGTGGCGCGAATGTTGCCCATGAACAGCCACATCACCAAGAAGACCAGTAACACCGCCTCGAACAACGTCTTCACCACCTCGTGGATGGCCACCTTCACGAACGGTGTCGTGTCATACGGATAGGTTACTTTCATCCCTTTCGGGAAATAGCGGCTCATCTCCACCAGCTTCGCTTTAATCCGGTCGGCCGTCTCGACGGCGTTCGCGCCGGGTTCCTGTCGAATGGCCATCGCAGCAGCGGGTTTGCCATTGTATTGGCGCAACATGTCATACATTTCCGTCCCCAACTCGGTGCGTCCGACATCGCGGATGCGGACGATCGAGCCGTCGGGGTTGGTGCGAATGGGAATGGCGGCAAATTCATCGGGCGTTTTCAGAAGGTTCTGCACCACGATGGGCGCATTCAACCGTTGTCCTTTCAACGCGGGCGCGCCACCCAACTGGCCTGCCGAAACCTCGACGTTGTAGGCGCGCAACGCCTGGATCACATCCTCCACGGTCAGGCCGAATTGGGTCAGCTTGTCGGGATTCAACCAGATGCGCATCGCGTACTGCGTGCCAAATTGCATGACTTCGCCGACGCCGGGAATGCGGGCGAGCACTTTTTCCAGCGTGGACTGCGCGTAGTCCTGCAGGTCGTTGCTGTCCATGCTGCCGTCTTCGGAGATCAGCGCGATGACCAACAGGAAGTTGCGCGTGGATTTGTTGACCGAAATACCGGTGCGCTGCACGGCGTCGGGCAGAGACGACATGGCCAGTTGCAGTTTGTTTTGGACTTTGGCCCACGCGATGTCCGGATCGGTGCCGGGTTTGAAGGTCAGTTCGATACGGGACGACCCGGACGAATCACTAGTGGCCGACAGGTAAATCATGTCGTCCAACCCGGTCATCTTCTGCTCGATGATCTGCGTGACGCTGTTCTCGACGGTTTCCGCCGAGGCGCCCGGATAAAAGGCCGTAATCGCAATCGAAGGCGGCGCAATCGGCGGATATTGAGCGATGGGCAACAGATGAATGGCCAAACCGCCCAACACCATGATCAGGATGGCGATCACCCACGCGAACACCGGCCGGTCGAGGAAGAATCGGGACAACATGGCGGTTCTCCTACGGGGCCACGCGGACCGGCAGGCCCGGTCGGGCTTTGATGAGGCCCTCGACAATCACCCGGTCGCCCGGCGCCAGCCCGGAGGTCACCAGCCATTGGTTGCCGATGGCGCGCTCCAACACCACCGGGCGCGGCTCCACCACGCCGGCCCCGTTGACGAGCATCACCATCGGACTGCCGCGCGGATCGCGGACGATGGACTGCTGGGGAACAAGAATCGCCTGCGGGTTGACGCCTTCTTTCACCACCGCCCGGACAAACATGCCGGGCAGAAGCACGCCGTCCGGATTCGGGAACACCATCCGCAGCGTCACCGTTGCCGTGGTCGGGTCCACCGAGACATCCCGGAACTGCAACGTCCCCTCGTGCGGATATTTCGTGCCATCTTCGAGGAGGAGCTGCACGCCGTTGCCGGGGGCGCTCAACCGTCCATCCGCCAGCCGTTTTTGCAGCCGCAACAACTCGGCGGTGGACTGCGGCACGTCCACGTAAATCGGGTCGAGCTGTTGAATCGTCGCCAGCGGCACCGGCTGGTAGGCCGTCACAATCGCGCCCTCGGTCACGCTCGATTTGCCGATCCGCCCGGCAATCGGCGCGGTGATTTTTGTGTAGGCCAAATTGATCCGCGCGGTTTCGAGGTCCGCTTCGGCGGCCTTCAACGCGGCCACGGCGTCATCAAAGGTTTGCTGGCTGATCGCCTTTGTGGCGAGCACTTCCCGGTAACGGTCCACCCGCAGCCGGAGGGTCTGCACATTTGCGGCGGCCTTGTCGAACACCGCCTGAAACGGGGCCGGATCAATCTGATAGAGCACGTCGCCGGCCCGCACGTCGGCGCCTTCGGTGAACAACCGTTTCTGGATCAGCCCGTTGACCTGCGGCCGGATTTCCGCGATCAAAAACGGCGTCGTCCGCCCCGGCAACTCCGTCGTCAACGTCACCGGCTGCGGCGCGATGGTCACGACGGCGACTTCCGGGGGTGGGGGTTGCATTTTTTGCGGGGCGCGCGAGCAGCCGGCCGCCAAGATTAATCCCAAGATGATCGAGAATCTTTTCATTGTTTGATCTCCCATCCGCCGCCGAGCGCCTTGTACAGGAACACCAGATTGCTCACGACCGTCTGCTCGCTCTGCGCGAGCTGGTCTTCGGCCTGGTCGAGCGCCCGCCGGGCGTCGAGCACATTCAGGTATTCGATCAACCCTTGCGCGTACAGATCGGTGGCGATGGCCAACGCGCGGCGGCTGGCGGCCACACTGTCGGCGAGTTTGCGGTGCCGTTCCTGTTCTTGGGTGTAGGCCACCAGCGCGTTTTCCGCTTCCTCGAAGGCGCCGAGCACGGTTTTCTCGTACCGGGCCAACGCCTGTTCCTGTTGCGCGGTTTGGGCGCGAATCTTGGCCCGAACCTGCGGCCATTCCAACAACCGCCACGTCACCTTCGGCCCCGCCGACCAATACCGGCTGCCGGCCGTGAACAGATCGCCTCCGCTCAAACTGGAAAAACCACCGGTCCCTATCAGCACCAGTTTCGGCCACAACTCGGCCGTTTGCATGCCCACCTGGGCCGTCGCCGACGCCAAATCGCGTTCGCTCTGCCGGACATCCGGGCGGCGCCGCAACAGTTCCGACGGCAGACCGACCGGCACCGTCGGCGGCGTGACCGGCAACGGCGCCGGCGTCTGCAATTCCTCCCGCAGCGCGCCGGGCGGCCGGGCCAGCAGGACGTCAATCCGGTGCATGGCCAGTTCCCGCGCGGTCTCCAACGCCGGTAGCTGCGCTTCGGTCGCCGCCAACAACGCCCGGGCTTGCGCCACGTCCAGCTCGCTGGTCAGCCCGTTCTGGAAACGCTGTTCCATGATTGCCAGCGCCTCGTGTTGGGTGGCGATGCTGTGCCGGGCAATCTCCAGCCGGCGTTGCGTGCCGCGCACCTGGACGTAGTTGCGGGCGACCTCCGCCGCCAACGCGACGAGCACGGCGTGCTCGGATTCCAGGATGGACTGATAGGCCGCCGTGGCCGCTTCGAGCGTGCGCCGTTGGCCGCCGAAAATGTCAATCTCCCACGTCGCGTCGAGGCCCGCTTGATACGACTCGTATTCCAACCGGCTGGACGTGGCGGCGTTTTCGGACTGGCGCTGTTTCTTGTAGGAGCCGGCCGCGGCAATCGTCGGCAAGAAATCCGCCAGCGCGCCGCTGCGCAGCGCCTTGGCTTCCCGGACGCGGGCGATGGCAATCCGCACATCGTGGTTGGTTTGCACGGCCCGGCTGATGAGCGAATCCAACACCGGGTCGTTGAAAGATTGCCACCACCGGGCGATGTCCGCCGTGTTGGTGTTGACGCCGGCGGTGGCCCACTGGGCCGGCGTGGCGGTTTTCGGCGGCCGGTAATCGGGGCCGACCGCGCACCCCGCCGCGAGCAGAACAATCACAGGGGCGACTCGCGAATGGATGTAGGCCGACTCTGCGAGTCGGCGAAATCCCAACCAAACCGCCGCTTCACAGAAGCGGCCTACAGCCCAAAACCAGTGACCGGAGTTGCTCCAATACCGTTTCATGAGAGTTGCCGGAGGCCCCCCAGGGAAAATTGCGTCGGCGAAATCCCAACCAAACCGCCGCTTCACAGAAGCGGCCTACAGCCCAAAACCAGTGACCGGAGTTGCTCCAATACCGTTTCATGAGAGTTGCCGGAGGCCCCCCAGGGAAAATTGCGTGATGTGCGCCGCCAACGTTTCCAAGTCGGCGGGCGTGTACGTGAATTCCGGCGTCATCCGCACAATGGCCGGCTTGGCGTAATAATAGTAGAGACACTGGCCCAGCACACTGCGGCTGCACAACCACACCTTCTCGTCCGTGGCGGCGGCACCCAGCAAGGACCGGATAATCTCCGCGAGATGATCCGCCAACGGCCGGTACACCTCCGCGATCAACCGATCCAACGCCGCCGTCGGCTCGGCAATTTCCCGCGCCATCAACTGGCTGAGCCAAGCCGGTTTGCTCTTGTCCAAGATGCGAAACAGGAACGACCGGATAAATGCTTCCAACCGTTTCTCTGGCGGAGCGTTCGGTGCCAGACCGTTGTCCAGCGGGAACTCCTTCTCCCCCAACCGGCACCAATACTCCAACACCCCAAAATACAGTCCTTCCTTGTCCCGGTAGTGGTAATTGACTGCCGCGATGTTGGCCTGTGCCCGGTCGCAAATCTCGCGGATCGTGGCGTTATGGAAGCCTTTTTCCGCAAAGACTTCACCCGCCACTTCCAAGAGTCGTTGTTTGGTATCGGCCATATCAAACGCCTGTTTGAAGCAGACGTTTAACACTCCGGTCCCAATCTGTCAAGTGGCAATCAGGCGAAGTTGTTTGGGGCGCAACAGCCAGCGCAATTCACCCCGGCCGAGGCGCCATTCGGCCAGCTCGACGCAGGCCACACCGGTCTTGGCGAAAACGAATCCGGCCGACGGTCCCGCTCCGATCAACGCCGCCAGATGTTCCGCCAGACTCGGCATGTGGCCGACCAGCAGCATCGCGTCGGCGTGTTGGCACGGTGCCAGCGCCCGCAACAAGGCGGCGGTGGAGGTGCCGTTGGTCAGTTCGACAAGTGTGCCGACATCACCGGGGAACTCCAATTGTTGGGCGATGATGTCCGCGGTCTGTTCGGCCCGCGCCAACGGGCTGGAAAAGATGTGGTCGGGCCGGGCTTTCAGCCGGGCCAGCGCGAGGCCGGCCACGCGCGCTTCTTCCCGTCCGTCTTTGGTTAGAATCCGGTCCGCGTCGCTCGGCGCGATATCGGTCGCCGTGGCGTGCCGCAGCAGGTAGAGTTTCATGGACCGAGGAACTCGCGCGGGTCGGTGATCTTGCCGGTGAGGGCGCTGGCGGCCACCGTGTACGGGCTGGCGAGGAACACCTGCGATTCGAGGTGGCCCATCCGGCCGGGGAAGTTCCGGTTGGTGGTGCTGATGCACTTCAACGGTTTGTTCATCCGGCCAAACGTGTCCACCGGCCCGCCGAGGCAGGCGGCGCAGCCGGGGTTTTCGGTCAACTGCACGCCGGCTGCGGCGAGGATCTGCCAGAGGCCGGTGCGTTTGAGTTCGGCCACGATGTCCGGGGTGGCCGGCACGCCGAAGGTGTCCACTTTCACCCGCCGGCCTTTGACAATCTCCGCAAACGCCGCGAAATCGCTGAACTTGCCGCCGGTGCACGAGCCGATGTAGGCCCGGTCGATGGCGACGCGGGCGAGTTCGATGGCCCGCTTGCGGTTGCCGGGGTTGGGGTGACAGGCCACGGTCGGCTCGAGTTTCGCCAGATCAAATTTCTGGTCGTAAATGAACTTCTGGTCTTTGTCGCAAAAGACCGGGTCGTAGGTCGTTTTGGTGCCGCTGGCTCTGGTGCGTTCGTCCACGTAGGCGAAGGTTTTTTCGTCCGGCTCGAAAATGCCGTTTTTGCCGCCGGCTTCGATGGCCATGTTGGCGATGGTCATGCGGTCGTCCATGCTGAGGGCGCGCGCGCCGGGGCCGTCGAATTGCATGGCCCGGTAGGTCGCGCCGTCGAACCCGATTTCGCCGATGATGTGGAGGATGACGTCCTTGCCCATGACGCCGCGCTGGAGCGCGCCGTCGAGCCAGAACCGCATGGTGGCCGGCACTTTCAGGAGGAGTTTGCCGGTGCCGAGGACGAACCCGGCGTCGGTGTTGCCGATGCCGGTGGCGAATTCGCCGAACGCGCCGGCCATGCAGGTATGGCTGTCGGTGCCGAGCAACACTTCGCCGGGGCGGGTGTGGCCCTTGCCGGCGAGCGCGGTGTGGCAGACCCCGGCGTACTTCGAGCCGTATTGGCGCTGGTAATTGCCTTTGGCGGGGTCGAACACCCACCGGCCCTGCGGGTCGTCAATCACGTCGTAGAAATACTTGATGCCCTGCTGGCCGACGAACTCGCGGAGGATGTCCACATTTCGGTTGGACTTGGAGTCGGCGGTAAAGATATAATGGTCGGGAATGATGACGATTTTGTCGGGGTCCCAGACCTTGGCGGTCGGGCCGAATTCGCGTTGGAAGACGCCGATGGTGCCGGGGCCGCAGACGTCATGTGTCATGAGAACGTCCACGTTGACCCAGACGTTGTCGCCTGGTTGGACGGCCGGTTTGCCGGCCGCGCGCGCCAAGATTTTTTCGGTGAGTGTCACGGCGCGAGACCATACGCAAGCCGGTCGGCGGGCGCAACCGGATTTTGTTTATGGCTAAACTCGATGCCTTTTTCCAAGTGATGCTGGAGCAGCGCGCCTCGGACATGCACCTCGCGGTCGGGGCGCCGCCGATTCTGCGGCTGCAGGGCACGCTGAAGAAGGTCGAATATCCGCCGTTCACCGACGAAGTGCTGCGGCCGATGCTCTACGAGATTCTCACGGAGCGCCAGATCGAGCAGTTCGAGAAAACGCACGATCTTGACCTCGCGTATTCCGCGCCCGGCATCGCCCGGTTCCGGGTCAACGTGTACCAGAAGTTCACCGGCATCGCCGCCGCGTTTCGGATCATTCCCTTCAAGATCCTGACGCTCGACGACCTCGGCGCGCCGGCGGTGTTCAAAACGATGTGCGAGTACAAAAACGGCCTGGTGCTGGTCACCGGTCCGACCGGCAGCGGCAAATCCACCACGCTGGCCGCGCTCATTCACCACGTGAATCAGAGCTGCCACGAGCACATCTTGACGCTGGAGGATCCGCTGGAGTTCATTCACGAGCCGATCAAGTGCATGATCAGCCAGCGCGAGATCGGCAATCACACGGAGAGTTTTGCCACCGCGTTGCGCGCGGCATTGCGGGAGGACCCGGATGTGATTCTGGTCGGCGAAATGCGGGACCTCGAAACGATCCAGCTCGCCATCTCCGCCGCGGAGACCGGGCACCTCGTGTTCGGCACCCTGCACACCAACAATGCCGGCAAGACGGTGGACCGGGTCATTGACGTGTTTCCGCCGAGCCAGCAGGCGCAAGTGCGGACGATGCTGGCCGAATCGTTGCGCGGCGTCATCTCGCAACAGTTGCTCCGGCGGGCCGACGGCAGCGGGCGCGTTGCTGTGTACGAAGTCCTCATCGCCACGCAAGCGGTCCGCAGTTTGATCCGGGAGGCCAAGACGTTTCAGATTCCGTCCATCATCGGCACCAGCCGCAAGGAGGGCATGCAAACCTTCGACCAGGCCCTGCTGGAATTGATCCAGAAGGGCACCGTGAAACTCGAGGAAGCCGTCAAGGTGTCGGACAACCCGGCCGCGTTGATTGCCAAGTGCGCGCCGCCGCCGGCGAGGAAATAGCCATGGGACTGTTCTCCAAAAAGAAAGATTCGCCCCCCCCGCCGCCCCCGCCCCCGGTCGCGCCGCCGCCACCGGCGGAGGGCAAGACGGGCACCGAGACCGTGGATCTCAAACTCAATTTGCCCAACGTCTTCGCGTTCGCGCAGGACGAGACCAAGGCCAAAGGGTTGGCCCGCAAAGCGGTGCCGACCGCGGCCGAGGAGAGCCAGACCCGGCGCCGCCGCGGCCGGATTTTGCTGGTCGAGACCGACGCTGAGATTTGCCGGTTGCTGTCCCGGTTGTTCCAGTACGAAGGCTACGACGTGCAGACCGCTTCCTGTCTGGCCGAAGCCCGGGAACTCATCAAGGGAACCCCGGCCCAGTTTTTGATCGCCCGCCGCACCTGTGTGCCGGTCAACCTGCAAACCGAGATTGCGCTGCGCGAACTCCGCGCCAAGACCGACGTGCGGATTGTGGACGAGTTCAGCGATCTGATGCTCGGCCAGGTGGTGGACTACGAGTCGCTCGCCCAAAGCGCGCTGGGCGTGACCGACCTGCTGCTGTCGCTCCTCGAAGGGGCCTACCTCGGCCACCGCGGCCACGCCCACAACGTCGCCAAGTATTGCCGGCTCGTCGGCCAACGGCTCGGACTGAAACGCCGCGACCTCGACGCGCTGACGTTGGCGGCGGCATTGCACGATCTCGGCCCCCTCGAAACGCAGCACCGGATCAGCGAGGCGCTGACCACCGGCCACGCGCTCGTGCCCCCGGATTTGCAGAGCACGCTCGACCTGCTCGCCAACATCCCGTTCCCGTACGCGATCAACGATCTGCTGGCCGGCACCGCCGAAACCACCGGCGCCGGCGCCGCGGGCAACGGCACCGCGCCGCCGCCGCTCGGCGCGCGCATTCTGCGGACGGTCGAGGCCTACGACACGTTGCGCCGCAGCGGCCAGGAAGAGTTTCAGGACGAGGAACGGGTCTTCGACTGGCTGCGCCGGCAGCCCACCGGCACGTTTGACACCGACGCGCTGGAGACGTTGATCCACATCCGCAAACACGAGCGCGCCATCAGCGCGATGAACATCTTCTGGGCCGCCGTGTTGCTGGTGGACCCGCGCCCGCAGGACCTGCAACTGCTCCGGTTGCGGCTGGAAAACGACGACTACCACGTCCACATTGCCAAAACACTGGCCGAAGCCCTGCAGAAACTCCGGACCGAGCAACTGACGCTGGTGCTCACCGAATACACGCTCGACCGGCCCGGCGACGGGCTGGAACTGTTGCGCACGGTCAAGAACGACCCGGCCCTGCGGCACATCCCGGTCATCGTGCACGCCCCGGCCAGCACGGACCTCGTCAAACAAGCCCTCGAACTCGGCGCCGAGGACTGGTACCCCAAACCGCACAACGTCGAGATCGCCGCGATGAAGTTGCAGCGCGTCATCCACCGAGTCCACGCCAACCCGGCCGCCGCTGGCGAAGGCGTGCAGGGCAACCTGCGCGAAATGGGCATCATCGAGATGGTCCAGATTCTCGGCGCCGGCGGCCGCAGCGTCCAGATTCGACTGGAACGCGCCGGCGGCGCGGGCGAGCTGGCGCTTCAGAAAGGCCAGATCATCCACGCCGCCGCCGGCGAGCGTCGCGGCGAAGAAGCGGCGTTGGAACTGTTGACCTGGCAGGAAGGCACCTTCCGCATCGTGCCGTTGAAAAAAGCGCCGCCGGTCACCGTGACCTCCAGCACCGACTCGCTCTTGCTCCAAAGCTGCCTGCGCCAAGACCAAGCGAAATCCCCGGAGACCCCATGAGCCAACCTGCAATCAAAGTTCTCGTTGTGGACGACGAAGAAGCCAACCTCGACTTCTTCGAGACGGTGCTGACGCGCGAACAGTTCACCATCGTCAAGGCCCGCGACGGCATCGAGGCGCTGGCAAAGTTCGACCAGTACCAGCCCGACCTCATCCTGCTCGACCTGATGATGCCCCGGCTCAACGGATACGACGTCTGCGCCCGGCTCCGCCGCCACCCGCGCGGCCGCCACGTCCCGATCATCATGCTCACCGGCCTCGAAAAGAACGACACCCAACCCGCCGCCCTCGAATGCGGCGTGGACGATTTCCTCACCAAGCCGGTCGAACGCGAGGAGTTGCTCGCCCACATCCACGCCCTGCTCAAACTCCGCGCTCCATCATGATCTGGCGGCTGATCCAGCACGGCCCCGGCAACCCCGCCTTCAACATGGCCGTGGACGAAGCGCTGCTCCGATTGGTTACCCAGCCGGTGCTCCGCCTCTACGGCTGGGACCGGCCCGCCGTCAGTTTCGGCTACTTCCAGCAATACCCGGTCGCCCTGGCCGACCGCTACACGCTGGTGCGCCGCCCCACCGGCGGCGGCATCGTCTATCACGACGCCGACACCACCTACACCGTCGTCGTCCCCGCCGGCCACCCGTTGCATCGGCTGAAAACGCAGGAAGCCTACTGCGTCATCCACCAGGCCGTGGCCGTCGCTTTGCAATCTCAAATTTCCAACTTGAAATCTTCCACTCCGCGCGGCCAGTACGAATGTTTCCAAAACCCGGTCGCCGGTGACGTCGTGGCCGGCAACCGCAAACTGGCCGGCGGCGCCCAACGCCGCGGCAAAGCCGGCCTGCTCCACCAAGGCTCGATTGCCGGCCGCATCCCCGCCGACCGGCTCGTGCGGGGATTCCGGCAGGTGTTGACCGTGGAGTTCGAGACGGCGGAACTGACCCCGGCCGAACGCGCGCTCGCGGAAAAACTCGCCGCCGAGAAGTACGGCACCGCCGCGTGGAATCAGCGCTGAACCCGCGCCACGAACGCGCCGTCCATTCCGTCGCGCGGCGGGAACGTTGCCCGGGTTGCCGGAGCGATGTGCTCGTTCTCTTCCGATTCAAGGCTGCACGTGCTGTACACCACCACGCCGCCCGGCTGGACGTGTTGCATGGCCGTTTCCAGAAGTTGCCGTTGCACGCCGGCCAGCCGGAAAATTTCCTTTTCCGCCAACCGCCACCGCAAATCCGGCCGGCGCCGCATCACGCCGGTATTCGAGCACGGCGCGTCCACCAACACCCGGTCGAATTTCTCCGCCGGCACCGCGCGCGTCACCGTCACAATCTCCACGCCCAACCGCCGGCAATTCTCGACGACCAACTTCAGCCGGGCTTGCGATGAATCCGTGGCGACGATGCGTCCCCGGTTCTGCATTTTCTGCGCGATGTAGGTTGTCTTGCCGCCCGGCGCGGCGCACAGGTCGAGCACCGACTCGCCCGGTTGCGGGTCCAGCACGTCCACCGCAATCAACGTGGACGGGTCCTGCACGTAGTACTTACCGGGATTCGCGAAGAACTTTGGCGCATCAATCACCCGGTAGCACAACGGATGGAGCGCGGTCGGCTCCAACACCCCCGGCCACGGCTCGGTGCCGCGGACATACACCGGGGGCGGCGTGTTGTTCCACCGGCACAGCGCCGCGGTTTGTTCCGCGCCATACCGGCGGACCCACCGGTGCCAGAGCCATTCGGGATGCGACCACCGAATCCACGGCGGTGCCGATTCCAGTGAAGGATTCGCGCGGCGGAGGACGGCGTTGACGAATTTGACTTCGGCCGGTGAGGCGTGTTCTTTGGCGAGCGCGACGGTCTCGTGGACAGCGGCATGCGCCGGCAACTTGAGGAAGTGCAGTTGGTAGAGGCCGAGTTGGATGAGCGCGGCGACCACCGGGCGCGGCGGTTGGACGGCTTGCCGGTTTTGGATGAATTCGAGCGCGGACTTGTTGCGCAGCCAGCCGTAAAACAACTCCGTCGTCAACGCCCGCTCTTCTCGGACTTCGACGAGCAACTCGTCGGCGAACTGCCGGGAGCGTTGCCAGCGCAGGATCAGATCGAGAGCTTGGGCGCGCGCGTTCACGCCGACAGGCTAACACAGGGGGAGAAGAAAATGGAGTGTTGGAGTGTTGGGGTGTTGGGTGTATAGGTGTCCAATATTCCATGACTCCAGCACGCCAATTTCCCACGGTGGCGATTGTCGGCCGGCCCAACGTCGGCAAGAGCGCGTTGTTCAACCGGATCGTCGGCCGGCGCGTGGCGATTGTCCACGAAGAAGCCGGCGTGACCCGCGACCGGGTCAGCGCCCGCGCCCACTGGCGCGGCAAGCCGTTTGAGATCGTGGACACGGGCGGGATCGCGTTTGCCGACGAACCGCTCGCCGCCGCAACGCAACGGCAGGCTGAAATCGCCATCGAAATGGCGACGGCGTTGATTCTGGTGGTGGACGCGACGACCGGCATCGCGCCTTTGGATTTGGAGATTGCCGGGAAGTTGCGGGCCTCCGGCAAGCCGGTGTTTCTGGCGATCAACAAAGTGGATCACGACGGCCGGATGTCGCTGGTGCCGGAGTTTGCGCAGTTGGGGTTTGCGCAGTCGTTTCCGATTTCGGCGGTGCACGGGCGGGGCGTGAACGCGTTGCTGGAGGCGGTGACGGCGGACTTCCCGGCCGGCGGGGCGGCGGAGCCGGAGCGGCCGACGCGGATTGCGATTGTCGGCCGGCCGAACGTGGGGAAATCGTCGCTGGTCAATTGCCTGTTGCAGAGCGAGCGGACGATTGTGAGCGAGATCCCCGGCACGACGCGCGACGCGATTGATGTGCCGTTCACCATTGCCGGCAAACCGTATTTGTTGGTGGACACGGCCGGGTTGCGGCACCGCAGCAAGATCCGGACGTCGGTGGATCAATTCGGGTTGATGCGCGCGGAGCGCAGCATCCGCGAGTGCGACATCGCGGTGCTGGTGCTCGACGCGCGCGACGGGGTGACGACGCAGGACAAAAAAATCGGCGGCCAAATCGCCGCGGCCAATCGCGCCTGCGTGATTTTGGTGAACAAGTGGGACCTCGCCGCCGAGCAGGAAAAGAAACGGCAGCGACGGAAGAAAAGTTTTCAGGAGGAATATCTCGCGGCGGTGCGCACGGAGTTGTTCTTTCTCGACTGGGCGCCGGTGGTGTTCGCGTCGGCCAGGACCGGGGCGCGGGTGAAGGATTTATACGGTGCCATCAACGCGATCGAGCGCGAGATGGGCAAACAGGCCGGCACGGCGGAATTGAATCAGTTGATCGGCCGGGCGCTGAATCAGTACCCGCCGCCGCACGTGGGCGGACGCCGGTTCAAGGTCTATTACGCCGTGCAACGGGCGACCCAGCCGCCGACCTTCACGTTGTTCGTGAACGACACAAAGTGTCTGACGCCGCATTACCGGCGTTTTTTGCAGGATAAAATCCGGGCCGGGTGGGGGTTCACCGGCTGGCCGGTGGTGTTGGAGTGCCGGCCGCACGCGGCGCGTCCGGCAAAAAAAATTGCAACGAAGCCCCGGTGAAATTGGAAAAAATTTCGCGCAGCGGGGATTTTTCTTGAACCACAACAGGTAGGGCTTTACACTGCGCCCCGCACTATTAGAAGGGGGTGGGACTCCTGTGGTGGTTCCTCCCTGTTGAGCTGAAATTTGGGACAATTGGGTGTGAAGGAGGGCGTGGCAGTGATCGGTTTGAAACAGTCTGTGGCGGAGGTATCTTCTACGCGGAAGATCAAACTCAACAAGAAAATCAACAACGGCATGATGTCCGCGGATCCAGCTCCGGGAACAAAACGCAACCGCCGCGTGCCCGCGGCCGCGGCCCAACCGAAGGCCGGGCTGGCGGTGCCGCGCGTGTTCAGCAAGCCGGGCGTGCATCCGTTCGACGAGATCGAGTGGGAACGCCGCACGGCGGAGATCACCGACGAATCCGGCAAGGTCATCTTCCGGCAGGACAACGTCGAGGCGCCGAAGAGCTGGTCGGTGTTGGCGACGAAGGTGGTCGTCTCGAAATATTTCTACGGCGAGAACGGCACCGCCGAGCGCGAGCAGAGCGTCCGCCAACTCATCCATCGCGTGGCGCGGACCATCGCCGATTGGGGCAAGGCCGACGGCTATTTCGCCAGCGACAAGGACGCGGAGGTTTTCTACGAGGAATTGACGTGGCTCTGCGTGAATCAGTACGGCGCGTTCAACTCGCCGGTCTGGTTCAACTGCGGGCTGCACCACGTGTACGGCATCGGCAAACACAGCGGCGCCGGCACCCTGCACTGGGATCCGGTCACCCAGAGCATCCAGCGCGCGACCACCCAGTACGAATACCCGCAATGCTCGGCGTGTTTCATCCAGTCGGTCGGCGACACGATGGAAGACATCATGGAACTGGCCCGCAGCGAGGCGATGCTGTTCAAGTACGGCAGCGGCACCGGCACGGATCTTTCGACGTTGCGCAGCACCCGCGAAAAACTCTCCGGCGGCGGCCGACCGAGCGGCCCGTTGTCGTTCCTGAAAGTTTATGACGCCATCGCCAGCGTCGTGAAGTCCGGCGGCAAAACCCGCCGCGCGGCCAAGATGAACACGCTCAAAGTCTGGCACCCCGACATCAAGGAGTTCATCGAGGCCAAGATCCACGAGGAGAAAAAGGCGTGGGCGTTGATCGAGCAGGGCTACGACGGCAATTTCAACGGCGACGCGTACGGCTCGGTCGCGTTTCAGAATGAGAACCTCACCGTCCGCGTCAGCGACGAGTTCATGCGGGCGGTGCTGGAAGACAAGGATTGGACGACGCATTGGGTGACCGACCCGACGAAGGCCGGTCCGACCTACAAAGCGCGGGAGCTGCTGCGCGGCATTGCCGAAGGCACGTGGACCTGCGGCGACCCCGGCGTGCAGTACGAGGACACGATCCAGCGCTGGCACACCTGCAAAAACACCGCGCCGATCAACTCCAGCAACCCGTGCTCGGAGTACATGTTCCTCGACGACAGCGCCTGCAACCTCGCCTCCTTGAACCTGATGAAATTTGTCCGCGCCGACGGCACCTTTGATGTCGAGCGGTTCAAGGCGGCGGTGGAAATCTTCATCACCGCGCAGGAAATCCTGGTGGACCACTCCAGTTATCCGACCGAGAAGATTGCGCGGAACAGCCATCTCTACCGGCCGCTCGGACTCGGGTACGCCAACCTCGGCTCGCTGATCATGTCCATGGGCCTGCCGTACGACAGCGACGAGGGCCGCGGCCTGGCCGGGGCGATCACGGCGATCATGCATCTCCACGCCTACACGCACTCCGCCCGGATCGCGGAACGGATGGGACCGTTTGCCGGCTTTGCGGCCAACCGCGAGCCGATGCTCCAGGTCATCAAATTGCACCGCGACGCCGTGGAGCACATCCACCCCAGTTGCCGGCAGGGACTCCGCGACGCCGCCCGGCGCTGCGGCGAGGAAGCGCTCGAACTCGGCAAACGATTCGGCTTCCGCAACGCGCAGGTCACCGTGCTCGCGCCGACCGGCACGATCGGATTCATGATGGATTGCGACACGACCGGCGTCGAGCCGGACACCGCGCTGGTCAAGTACAAGGTGCTCGCCGGCGGCGGGATGCTCAAGATTGTCAACCGCACGGTGCCGATGGCGTTGCGCAAGCTCGGCTATGCGGAATCGCAGGTGGACGAGATCGTGAAGTTCATTGATGCCCACGACACCATCGAGGGCGCGCCGCACTTGAAAGACGAGCACCTGCCGGTGTTCGATTGCGCGTTCAAACCGGCCCGGGGCCAACGCAGCCTCCATTACCTGGCGCATTTGAAGATGATGGCCGCAGTGCAGCCGTTCCTCAGCGGCGCGATTTCCAAAACGGTCAACATGCCGCAGGAGTCCACCGTCGAGGACATCGAAAACGCCTACATCCAGGGCTGGAAACTCGGCCTCAAAGCCGTGGCGATTTACCGGGACGGCTCGAAACGGTCGCAGCCGGTCAACACCGCCAAAACCACCGGCGACAAAACCCGGGCCGGCAGCGAAGCCGCCCAACGCGAGATTGACGAGCTCAACCGCCGGATCCTCGACCTTGAGGCCGAGATCCGCGTGTTGCGCGAGCGCGCCGCCGCGCCGGTCCGCCATCGGTTGCCGGACACGCGCCGGGCGTTGACCCACAAGTTTGATATTGCCGGGCACGAAGGCTACATCACCGTGGGCCTCTACGAGGACGGCAGCCCCGGCGAGCTGTTCATCACGATGGCCAAGGAAGGCTCGACCATCGGCGGGTTGATGGACACCATCGGCACCCTCGTCAGCCTGGCGTTCCAGTACGGCGTGCCCATCGAGACGCTCGTGAAAAAATTCGCCCACCAACGGTTCGAGCCGTCCGGCTTCACGAAGAACCCGGACATCCCGATTGCCAAGTCCATCACCGACTATCTGTTCCGGTGGATGGCGTGCCAGTTCATTCCCGGCTACCGCGAGGAGAATACCCCGAACGGCGGCCAGACCGAATTGCCGTTGAAGGAAGTCGCGGAACTGGAGAAAAAGGCGATCAACAAACCGGTCGCCGAACTCCCGCAGACCGGCGAAGCGCCGGCCCGGCCGGTCGAGCCGTTGACCAGCGTCCAGAAACTCAACCAGAGCGTCTCGCATTTCATGCAGGACGCGCCGGTGTGCGACACCTGCGGGGCGATCACCGTCCGCAACGGCGCCTGTTACAAGTGCCTGAACTGCGGCAATTCCATGGGCTGCTCTTGACGTCGTCCTGACCGGCGGGTAGAGTCGCGCTCCCGAAATACGAACCAACAGGAAAGACGATTATGGCAACCGCACCCAAAGGCATTACCCACGCCCGCCCCAAGGCGAAGGACGAAAAAAAAGACAGCAAAGGCAAGGAAAAGGCCCCGACGTTCCCAAGCGAGTTCGGCTCGCACAGCAGCATGATCAACGAGGAATTGACCGCCCGGATTGACCCCGCCAAACAGGACGCGGCCGATCCGTGGGTCATGCTGCTCGACGAGCGCGGCTCCTACGCCACGCGCAAATCGCGCCTCGATACCGGCCTCGCCGACCCGAACCGCTACCCCGACCAGAGCGTCCGCGACGCACAAATCAACGCGCTGATCATTCACTGACCGGCCATTCCAGAATCACAGGAGCGTCAGGGCCGGCCGGTCCTGACGCTCTTGCCTTTTCCACCGGAATACGATTTCCTAGAGGCCAACATGACCGATCAACCTTCTGATTTCATCCGCGACATCGTCAAAGCCGACCTCGCCGCCGGCAAATACAAGGCACCGCACACCCGGTTCCCCCCGGAACCGAACGGCTACCTCCACCTCGGCCACGCCAAATCCATCTGCCTCAACTTCGGCATCGCCCGCGAATTCGGCGGCATCTGCAACCTCCGCTTCGACGACACGAATCCGACAAAGGAAGAAGCCGAATACGTCGAATCCATCATCGCCGACGTCAAATGGTTGATCGAAGGCTGGGCCGACCACTGCCTCGGCCTCAAACCAAAAGGCGCGGCGCCGGAGAAGAAAGATGGCGACTACCACTTGCCGGCAATCGTGGGACAAGCTTCCAGCTTGTCCAGTTCACCCCAATCGGACAAGCAAGATGCTTGTCCCACTACTGAGCCGTTCTACGCCTCCGACTACTTCGACGCCCTCTACGACTACGCGGTCCAACTCATCAAAAAAGGCAAAGCCTACGTCTGCGACCACACCCCGGAAGAAGTGGACCGCATGCGCGGCGCCCCCGACAAAGCCGGCGAACCGAGCCGATACCGCAACCGCCCCATTGAAGAAAACCTCGACCTCTTCGCCCGCATGAAAGCCGGCGAATTCCCCGACGGCACCCGCACCCTCCGCGCCAAAATTGACATGGCCTCCCCCAACGTCTGGCTGCGCGACCCCGTCCTCTACCGCATCCGCCACGCCGAACACCACCACACCGGCAACCAATGGTGCATCTACCCGATGTACGACTTCGCCCATTGCCTCAGCGACTACATCGAAGGCATCACCCACAGCATCTGCACCCTCGAATTCGAAGTCCACCGCCCCCTCTACGACTGGATTCTCGAAAACCTCGACCTCCCCCGGCCGCTCCCGCACCAATACGAATTCGCCAAGCTCATCCCCACCTACACCATCGTCTCCAAGCGCAAACTCATCCAACTCGTCAACGAAAAGATCGTCACGGGCTGGGACGACCCCCGCCTGCCCACCATCTCCGGCATCCGCCGCCGAGGCATACCGGCCTCCGCTGTCCGCCAATTCGCCTACAACATCGGCGTCACCAAATACAACAGCGTCACCGACATCGCCGTCTTCGAGCACGCCATCCGGGAAGACCTCAACCGCCGCGCCCTCCGCCGCCTTGCCGTCCTGCGCCCCCTCAAAGTCGTCATCACCAACCTTCCCGAAAACCACTACGAAGAACTCGACGCCATCAACAACCCCGAAGACCTGGCTACCGGCACCCGCAAAATTCCCTTCAGCCGCGAACTCTGGATCGAGCAAGACGACTTCGCCGAAGTCCCGCCCCCGAAATTCTTCCGCTTAAAACCCGGCGGCGAAGTCCGCCTCAAATACGCCTACATCATCAAGTGCGACGAACTCATCAAAGACGACACCGGCAAGGTCATCGAACTCCGCTGCACCGCCGACCTCGATAGCAAGACCGGCGGCCCGACTTCTTCGCGGAAGATCAAAGGCACCATCCACTGGGTTTCTGCCAAGCACGCGATTGACGCCGAAGTCCGCCTCTACGACCGCCTCTTCACCGCCGCCGAACCCGACGCTGAGGGCGACTTCAAAAAGAACATCAACCCGCACAGCCTCGAAGTCGTCACCGCCAAGTGCGAGCCAAGCGTCAAGGACGCGAAGACGGAACTCCGCTACCAATTCGAGCGATTGGGTTATTTCTGTTTGGATGCCGACTCTCAACCCTCAACCCTCAACCCTCAACTCATCTTCAACCGCACCATCACGCTCAAAGACACGTGGGCGAAGATTGAGGGCAAACAGAAGTAGCGCGGGTGTCTCGGCTGCGGCGTTGTGGCGTCGCGGAACGATCCTCTGATGTGCCTCTTTACCGGAACGGCGTCTCGTCAGCAAATAGACAATGACGTTGACAGACAATGATGCCTAGTAGTACTAGGTATCGCCAATGAACCGAAATGAATTTGCCCGCAACCTCGCCGCCGGCACGTATGACTTGATCGTGCTCGACGTGCTCCGCGACGGCCCAAGCTACGGCTACGGCATCGTCAAACGCATCTTCGAGCAATCCAAACACACCATCCGCTGGCATCAAGGCACGCTCTACCCGGTATTGCACCGCTTGGAGAAACGCGGCCTGCTCACCAGCGAATGGGTGGGCAAGAAGACTGGCCGTCAACGCCGCTACTACCGGCTCACCACGCGCGGCCAACGCCTTTGGCGCGAACAACGTGACCACTGGCGCAACTTCATCCGCGGCGTCAACGTCCTGCTCGGCCTCTGACACGCCGCGATAACAACCGCCATCAACGATGGATACCTAGAAGTACTAGGTATTAGCTTGCTACTGGCAATTGTTCTGCCGTACCGGTAAACTGGGGGAGTTACAATACCTTTCCTGTTGTCCGAGCAAAGGCGAGTAGGGAAATGCCATTTAGCAAGACAACGATACCGCCGCAAAGATTTGCCAATCCGATTAGCCACATCATTCGGTTGCCGGCTGCGGCAGATTCTCGGGCGGTTCGCAGCATCTCAATCGTTTGATCACAAGAAGACCTAAACGACTTCTCAAGGGCATCTAGCTCCGGTCGTAGGTCCGACCGGATCGATTTCGCTGTTTTCCGCAATGTGCTTGCCGACCCGTGGAGTGCTTGTTCGGTGCTTTTGGTTGGCACAGGCGCGTAGTGAATCCAGCTTGCTGTGTCATCGGCAGCTTGAGCAAAATCATCAAGGTTCTTCGGAACTTCGTCTGCAATGGCTTTGCCGGTGAGAAGCGTTGTAGCCGCCAATTGTTTGGCGTCCGCTACACTTTGAGAGTAGGAAGCGAGTGCGGCTTGGACGGCTTGTACATTGGACACAGATCGGTACTCGAAAAGAAAGGCGATTGAAAAGACGAGCAAAAGCGTGCCGAATCCAATCTGTAAACCGGCTGTTATCTTCAGTTTGCTTGCGTTCATTGGGACTCCTTTCTGTATCGCTTATTTCTTCGGGCTGCGGCTGCTACCAGCCGGCTCGAAGTACACACGTATATCCATTTTTGCATTGCTGCCCTTTTTGATTGTAACCATGTTAGAGTCTTTGGGGGTTGAGGGACGCTCATGCGGCACGATGTAGTCACCATGTCCATAGTCTTGAAATTTATGGCGGTCACATTCGAGCACGTAGCTTAGCGCAAGCGCTTCAACTAATTTCTGCGTGGCCTCCTTGGTGCCGGCAGGCAGGGAAACGCCATTACTTGCTGCATACACCTTTGAGCCAATCCAAATGAGGTAACCAGTCGTGCGTGCACCTTCAAGTAATGCCTGTTCCTCTGCCTTGCTCAATTGGTCATCGTCAAGTAGGGCGAATTTCAGAATGTCGCCATCACGCGGCACGAAAGGCAGTTCCACGAAAGCATGGTATTTGGGGTGTTTCCCCACGTTCATGGGGATCAGAATGTCTGCGTCAGGCCGGCTGCTTTGCTGCACCGCGAGGTACAGTTCTGCTTCCCCAAAGAACTCCCACGGGTCAATGATGTCCACTTCAACAAAGGTACGCAGTTGTCTTTCGTGTGCACTTCTCCAGAACAGAGCAACGCCTGCCGCTGCCACAGCCACAGCCACAAACGCAGTGATAACTCGAACATTGGTTTTCATGATTGATTCACTCCACAACCGTCGTATTCGGCTGTCCGTACATTTTTTGGATTACTGCCGCAGCACCATGCTTATTCGCTGGAACCCATTCGTACTTTGCGCGAAATGCCTCATTGGCATCTATGGCAAGACCCAAGCCGTTGCCGCGACGCTGCGTATTCACTCCAATCCAAACATACCGGCCTGACTTCGTCTTGAGGAACAGAGGGCCACCGCTGTTGCCCGGGTTGAGCTCAGCGTGATGCTGGATGTGACGAACGCCGTCAATATCACGGATGGCGCTGACCTTGCCGAATGTGTGTGTGCCGGCCAGATCCAACGGACTCCCTACCGCGACCACGTCATCGCCAATCTTGTATTGTTCGTTTCCGACCGAGATGATGATGTAGTCAACGCCTTCTTGGAGGCCGCTTGCGTCAACTTCCAGAAATGCCAAGTCAAGGGGCCGGGGCGTTTCGGCCATGCGAAGCACCGGCCGTTTTTTGCCGCTGGGGAATTCCACCGAAAGACTGTAGTCTTTGACTTCTGGTGAGTTTTTTTGCCTTCTGGTGAGGTTTTTCGATGAGTCTGCATCGGCTAGGCCGTTAAGATCAAGGCAGTGAGAGTTTGTGATGAGGACAAGCTTACCGTCTCGCAGGTTGACCGCAGCGGTCGTGCCACTCCATTCTGCATAGTCATCAACCAGAACGTCATCCTCCACCCATTGTCCGTAAAGGGTCTGAGTCGCGGCTGCGAGTTGCTCCAAAGTGAACCCTTTCGGCTTGGCGCGAAAGTTTCCGTCAGGCGTCGAGCCTCCTCCGCAAAACTTCAACAGCAATATCAGGACGATAACGCTTGCGATGACTGCCAAGGTGACTCCGCGTCGTTTCTTCTTGGGAGGATGAGCAATCGGCGGCGGAGAAGTAACCGGCGGCGGTTCAATACGCTGCGGCAAGTATGGCTGTAAGGGCGGTGTGGACTCTGGACTCATAGCGGCCTCCCCGCCTGGCTCAGCACTGCCCGAAACAAAAGGGAGCGCACTTACTTGCGCCCCAGATCGGGCACCGGAATGCCCACAAGAGAACGCTTTCAGCACGTCCCTTGCGGGGCGCGCCTCAAACGCTGTCTCTTGTGCGAAATTTCCGGTTTCGATCTGGACAGCAGCCGAAGCTACGCGAATTTGGTTTTGGGTTAATGGTTCAGTTCGATACGACTTCCTTTCATCGGCTCGATTTGTACGCCTGCGCGCCCCGACCGGCAAGCCACAAATTCGCGTGCATCCGCGTTCACCAAGCCTACGGCGGAGCGTTGCCGGGGTCACGTCCCTACAATCAACAATCGAGCGATGAGAAGATGGACAAAAGTCAGTAGTTGCCCTTGTTTTTCTTGTGGCAAAAGTCGGCAGTGTTGTTTGGGGCAACTCCGCACACT
>Ga0078972_1003550_pt1 | contig 46246 bp, 32 predicted proteins | sample YelNatPaOPGAMG01_FD_67568 | JGI IMG/M metagenome (GOLD analysis project Ga0078972, IMG submission 67568) | Hot spring thermophilic microbial communities from Obsidian Pool, Yellowstone National Park, USA - OP-RAMG-01 (SPADES assembly) (version 2) | ecosystem: Environmental > Aquatic > Thermal...
GACGAAGCAATCTACAAGCATAGGGATTGCTTCGCCTGTGGCTCGCAATGACAGCACAATAATTCTTTTTTGCTAATATCCGAAGAATACCTAAGATTTGACGCAGGCTTTTTACACAAACCTCCCTATTTTTGCAAATGCATTTTTCGGGTTAACCAGCTAATTGTTGAATGGCTCTTCACGCCAGTAAAGAAGTGACAACGAGTGGTTCTGTCTGTTCCTATAATAAACAGCCCTTATTATATAAGTTACCCCATCTTCAATGATACCAATTCCATCGACCGAAAAATAATCACTCTTAACATCAATATAACCATTTACTGCCTGAACCTGTGGATTATTCAAATCAATGCCTATTTTGGTTAGCTCATTAGTGAAGTCACCTATAGACATAAAAGGCTTTTCTTCCCTTGTTGTTACAATATCCTGAACCTGGGAGTTATCTAAATTGTACATTGCAGCAAGTAGCACAGGTGATGCTGTGTTCACATTAATTCTAAAGGGAGAGTTCGGGTTGTAGTACTTTGGGAATACAGTAAAAAGAGGGCTATCCATTGCATCGGGTTGTTGCACCAGTGGTTTACCTTCTGCATCTATTTTACCCATAAGTATATTAAATACCTTGTTATTTATACCCTTTATCATGTTTAGCTCTGTTATTGAGTCCATAGGTGCATCCTTAGCCCTGTATGGTGGATTCAAACCTAAATAATATTCGCTTTCAGCACCATTAGCCCTTGGTAGTTCGTCAGAATCAATCCAATCCTCTATCGCATCAACAGTATTAGGATCAAGCTTAAGCTGTTCAAATAACCTTCTGCATATACCGTCCAATGTCTGGTTTGCTGTTATAGTATCCGAACCTATAAGTGCATTTAAATCAAATTTACCAGCCTCATCACTTATAAGTCCGCGCATTACCCCTATGGTTTTGTCCTTTACAATTACAGGGAGTGGAAAGTTGGTTATCTGAGACCAGATTTGAGCATTCTGGTTGAATTCACCAACAACTGAATAATCCGCGTTTGGGCTCATATTGAGGTCTGATAGTAAAATGGATTTTTCTATTTCTATAGCAGCAAGGGCAATGCGTCTTGCTTGAATGCTATCCCTCATACGCATTGTAATGTCTATATTTACCCTTGTTGTATAGGCGAATTCTACAATCACAGCTACCAGTATTGCTATGATAAGTAAGACAACGATCAAAGCCTGACCATGCTCGTTCTTCACTGACCTGCCATCCTTAGTTTTACTATTTCTCTAAATTCAACATCAACACCATTTTTATCCTTTAAAATAAGCTGGATAAGAACAGCGTAAGGAAGGTAATTATTTCCCTGTAACTGCGTGTTCCATTCATCAAACCATTGTTTGGTATTAGGATCAAAATAATATATAGCAAGGCTTACAAGAGAATGAGAGATGATGTAGCCGCTACCCTGTGTTAAAGGTTCTGTGGTAAAAAAAGGTGTTTCCCTACGAATGAGGTATGCTGTATTGTTGTTCTGATCAATTTGTGAATCGTAGCCTATTGCAGCATAATCAGAGCCATTGATCTCTCCACCAATTGGTATATCAACATGTGCCAATGTAGTAAAAAATAATTTATCCATAGGGTTTCCATTCCATTCATCTTTAATACCTATAAAATAGGTATAGGGTGCGATTGTCCCATTGGGTTCTATATCAAGGAATGCTGAGGATAACTCTCTTTTTAAATGAAACATGATTTGATTACCAACCTGATAAACTTCGTTTCTTTGTTCTACATATGATTTGGCTCTAAATGCTGTGAAAAATGAAAGGTAAACAAATGTTAGAATTACTGCGAGTATACTTATGGCAATAAGGGTCTCAAGCAGTGTAAAACCCTTTTTATCATATTCTTTTCTTTTTAGCTTTAAGTTATATAGTTGCATCTAAAACTGCTTTCTATGTTTATGATAATAGTTAACCTGAAAAATGCAACAGGAAGGTTCGTTCCGGACCTCCCCCAATCATTTAAGTTCAGGAGTTCTGGAGTTAAGAGTAAGGACGGAGTTAAAACTCCAAAACTCCCCAACTTTAAAATTCCCCTCGTTCAAGAGGGGTGTTCCGAAGGGACGGGGTGTGTTCTTTCCTGTCATCGCGAGCCGCCTTCGCTTAGCAAAACAATCTCATTCCTTCAGCGTCATTCCCTTGAAAACGGAAATCCAGTTTCTTTACTTAAATTCCCCTATTAGCATTCTGCCCTACAATGGTCACTCTGAGTAAAACGAAGAGTCTATTCATACTTGTCATTCTGAGCCGCAGGCGAAGAATCTACTCCCAGATTCTGCGTCATGGCTTGAAAAGCCATTCCTCAGAATGACACTTCTCAACTCCTTAACTTTATTTCCTTTTAATAAGAGGAGTGTCTCTATGGTTTGTTAACTACTCGAACTACATCACTTATCCGCACAGTATATGTCTCGGTAACATTTTCTGAAAAGGGTATTAAACCGGCGTTTGCTTAAGCTTATTTTAGAAAATTATTCCTTTCATCTTATTTACCTTACCGATTTGGACCAGAATATGCAATTATATGAATTGTTTACATTTAAATCAGATAAAGAGCAGGATCCTACTGATACTTTTTGGTCTTGTAATGACAAACTCTTAAATCAATTCAAACATTATAAACCCACACAAATTAAAAAAACTCTTATTATAACCTTTATGACGCTTAAGAAGTTTAGAAAGGCGATACTAAAGGCAATATAATTTCATTTTTAGAAATGAAATAAGGCTTTAAGTAATGCTACCTTCAACATTTTATATATTCTTTTTCTATATCAACCCATTGTTGGTCATCAATCATCAATATTTAAGAGCTTAAATTGATATGCAAATCGTTTTACCTTTATGTTTTTCAAGCATATCCTTGAGTTTTGGGCTGATCATTAAGCCGCTCAAATCAGAAGGAATTCTTAAAAAATTGTCACCGTTTTGTTTTTCCCTAAGATCTTTTAAAGCGGGACTCTCAAGAATTTCATTAATTATTTCCTGGTCTATTATTCCATAAAGTGGTGATTCACCTGGCTCTAATTCAACAAAAGTTGCTTTGACGATACTCATTTCGATCACTTTACCCATTTTGGTTCTCCTTTAAAGGTATTTTTTTATTCCATTAAGAATCCTACAAAAAAAACATACCATTAAACCTTTAATTTATCAATTTGTTTCAAAGGGTACTCAAAGACATCTTTATATATAAAGCTTGCTGGCAGTTTTAAAGTAGGTCTATTACTTGTTTTTGTAAGCTCACCAGAAATTAAAAGTAACAGAGTCCTTTCCTATTGTTATAAAACTTCCATGTGTTTAAGAGATTGAGATTCATGTTTGTTATAACAACCTGATAACTGTATTTTACTATTATAAAAAGGGCAAGTTGTGTTGAAGTCTCATCCTCAATAGGGCGTCTTATTACTATAAAGCGATACTGTAGAATCTAAATCAAAGATTACTCGTGTAGGTGATGCAGGTTTTACCATCATCTTTCAAAGTAATCTGCATGGAGCTTTCTTAACCCTGTGGGTGCTAAAGAAGAATTAGGTCAATCCATAAGCGAAAAAAACATCTTTAGGGTGTTTTAAGACAATATATTAAAACTTTTTTTAGAAATGGACGCAGATTCAGGTTAATATTATTAATTTCTGTACAATATTGACAAATGATTTTTTTGCGTATTAACTTTATCAATTATGAAGTAAGGGAATAAATATGGGATATTTTAGAAAAAAAATTACCGAGTCAGAATTTGCTAAAGCGTTAACAAGTTGCACTGAGACCGCAAGAAAGGCATACAATCTAACTTGTGAATATCAAAGAGAAGTTGAAAGTATTTTAAAGGAATTAAATACCTCACTGGACGAAAAAATATCTCCACTGCTTAATAGTAAAGACGCAGAACATTTCGATTTTCACGGATTTTTAAAAAATATGGTTGCTAAGCTACAGAAACAGTCAAATAATAGGTTAAAACATTTAAAAGACGCCATTGAGACTAAAAGCAAACATCTTGAGGATTTTACAATAACATTATTTGGCAGGACAAAAGCAGGTAAAAGTACTATTCGTGAATCTTTAACTAAAAGTGGTGATGGAAGTACAATAGGATTAGGTTATTTACATACTACTAAAGAAGTAGGAGATTATAAATGGAAAGGACTTCGAATATTAGACACTCCTGGCATAGAGGGATATGGTGGTGAAAAAGAAGCAGAAAAAGCTTTTGAAGTTATTGACCAGACCGATATTGTAATATTTTTAACTACAGACGAGTCACAACAACCTGGCGAGTTTGGTGAAATGGAAAAGCTTCTTAAAATTAATAAACCATTTTTTGTTGTCTTAAATGTAAAAGATAAGTTGACTGATCCTGCTTACTTACAGCGATTTTTTAATCGTAAGGCAAGACTATTTGATAGCAATATTATAGAAGAGCATAAACAACGAGTTAATAATGAGACAAGAAGTATTGGAATTTATAATGTTAATATTGTTCCCATTAGTGCGTTGGCAAGTTGCATTGCTCAGTTTGTAGAGAGAGGTTTCACTTACCAGAATAGAGAAGATTTTCTTAACTCAATAAAACATGAACAAATAAGGCCAATTATTAAATGGTTTCTTGAAAATCTCACAACCGAGGATACAAGATCCCTTTGGCAATTAAGCAACATAGATGAAGTTTATGAGCAAATTGCCAACGAAGTAAATATTCGTGGAAGACAGCGAAGGGTTCTTACCTTCTTAGGTAGCACGATAAACTATATTGATATTATGATGAAAATATTATGGAATGATCAGAGTTTCATTCGAGCACAAGCAATTTTTATGATAGAAAAGCAATGGGAATTAGAATGCTTTTTTGATGGATTAGACTTCAAAGGAAGTTTAGAAAAGTTGATGAGTGGAAAATTAACTGAAGGTAAGGCAAAGTTCCTAAAGTGGAAACTAAATAGATATGTTAAACGGGTTCAGGGAAAAATATCTGCAGAAGACAGTGCGTTTGTGAAAGAAAGAATTGGAGATTTACGTAATCTCGTCTCACTCATTGAAAAAAGAGATAAAAAAATATTTGATTTAATAAGGATTTTTGAAAAGTACCTCCCAAGACGAAAAGGTTTTGTGGAGGAGTGTGAGGAAAAAATTGAGACAAAATGTAGAGAGTTGTTTCACTCTGTTAAAGAATGGGTACCCGATTTTGTAGATGAATATTTGGACCAGGACAATGCTCAATCTGTTTTAAAACGAAGATTTAATAAAGAAAAGGAAAGGATTGAAAAAGAGATGAAAGCATTGATTGACGAAATTGTCAGTGATTTAAAAGCTAAATTACATGAATTCTCTCAACAATATCAATATGATATTGGTACAATAAAGATTGAACCTTCTGATATAGGAGATTTTCGTAAAGGTCAAATGGGTGAAAAATTGGAGTGGGCAGGTGTTGCATTAATCTCAATATCAGACATTGCTTTTTATATAAGCGAAGGAATTGCAGCTGAAAATTTCTGGAATCCAGTTGGTTGGATTGCAGCAGGAGCTGGAATAGCTATTGGCTTTTTAAGCTGGCTATTTAGTGATGATGAGGATATAGAATGGTTGAAGGCAAAAAAGAATGCCAAAAAACGATTATGGGACAATATTGACAAATGGGAACTCAAGACTCGTGGGGCGTATAAGATTTGGTTTTATAAAAATATTACAACTAAAGGTAGGAAAGAAATGTTTGAAAAAGTATCAACTTATATTAACGGACTTTTTGCTGTAGCAGATGATTTAAAAAAGTATGCACTACAACTCAGGGAATTGCAAAACCAAGTAAACAAAGAACTTTTCACATGGTTACTTCAGCTTGAGGGCGTAAAATGTTCAGAAAAAGACATCTTATCTATTGCTCGGGAGCAAGGCAAAACAACCAAAATTATGGTTCCTGATAATTGGTACATTGACGGAAGAATAAAAACAAATCTTGATAAATTGTGCGGTGAGCATATTCTACTTTTTAATGATAGTAATGATATTCGTGAACGAGTTGCACGAGCTTTGTATCCCGCAAAACTATCTCTTAATCAAATTGAAATTATTGAAGATAATGGACAAAAAATCGCAAAAATTAAGGTTACAGATAAAGAAAAGGGACTTTGTATAGGCAAAAATGGAGTTAATATCCGTTTAGCTTCACAAGTGTGTGGAGTTAAGATTGAAATAGTTTGAAAAGAGGTTAATTATGTCTAATTTTTCATTCATGGAACGAAAAAAAAGAGTGGAGAGCCTCTGCAATAAAACCATTGAACTGCTTTCTGAACGTCAAGAGAAGGAAATTAAAGACATTGTTTCAGATTTTAAACGATCTCTTTCAGAATATAATAAACAGATAAAACTTACAATTGCTTTCATAGGGCAATATAGTTCTGGTAAATCTACCATAATTGCTGTTTTGACGGGTGCAAAATTTAATAAGAAATATTATGAAGGGACGGGCAACGAAAAAAAACTTATAGAGGTATACAGGATTGCTTCCAAAGAACTAAAGATTGGAGTCCAAATTACTACAGACAAGACTGAATCGTATGATTGGGAAAAAGTTCTTCTGATTGATACTCCAGGTATATATGCTGGTCATCCAGAACACGATGACATTACACTTGACCAAATTTCTAAATCAGACTTGTTAGTATTTGTCATTCCCAATGAGCTGTTTAATCCAGAAGCAGGTAACTTTTTCAGAAGAGTTGCTAATGAAATGCAAAGAGTAGGGCAGATGGTTTTGGTTGTTAATAAAATGAGCCGTGAGACTGGGACACCGAAAGACCTTACGAAAACAATATTACAAGTGATTGAACCTTATCATCCTGATGATTTCTATACCTGCTTCATTGATGCCAATTCTTATCTGAAAGCACAGCACGAAAAAGATGATGAGGAGAGGCAATTTTTAATAAATGAATCCCATTTAAATGATTTCGTTAAATCTCTTCAGACCTTGGTTGAAAAGAATCAATTATATGCTCGTTTAGTAACACCAATGCATCGAGCTGTTGATGTGATACAGCAATCTCTAAATATTCTCACTACAGAGGATAAAACAAGCCGTGACTTATTAGAGATATTGAGAAGGAAGGTTATTATTCTTCAAGCATCAAAAACACGACTACAAAATTCAATCAGGGCAGAGCTAAATAAATTAGAACACGAAGTTATAATGTTAGGAGAAAAAGTAGCAACCAAGGTAGATGAAAAGCACACCGAAGAAGAGATAAATACTGCGATTAAAAATGCGATTAAAAATGCAGAATCTGAAATGCAATCATTATCAAATAAAGCAAGGGATGAGATACAATCTCTTTTAGAAAACGAGTTGACAAGACTCCAAACAGAGCTTGAGGATTTACCGCAATCTCCATTAGGGCGCTCTTTGGCAGAACAGTTTGAAGTACATGGAGTTCGTGAGAAAAAGATAGGAGAAAAAACAATAGGGGAAAAGGGAGAAATACCGCTAATTTTGATAAAAGGTCCAGAGATGTTTGCTAAATTGGGAAGCTTTTCATCAACGGTTTCCAGAGATATGGTTTATAATACAGTTAAGTTTTTTGGTGGAAAGTTTAAACCTTGGGGAGCAGTTAAAACTACAAAATTTATAAATAAGTTAGGCCCTATATTAGCAGGTGGAGGAAGAATTTTGGGTATAGTCCTCACTTTAAAAGAGGAAAAAGATAGAAAGAAGTACGAACAAGAGCTTCGAGAATATCGTGCGGAAATTCGGCAAAATTTTCGGCAAGCTGCTTCTGAAATGCGAAGTGAGTTCGAAAACGGATATGAAGATGAAAACGGTACCAAGTATGAAGGACTGAATAAAAGTATTTTCAAGGATATCTATCAACAAAAATTGGCGGACGTTGAAAAAGAGCAAAATGAAATTAGAAAAGTTGAAGAATCAAAAAGAGAGATTGTGGATGAATTAAAGAATTTACTGAGCAATATAAAAAATGAAATTACATCATTTGCAGGATAGAAAACAAGGTAGGCAACTTCACCTAATACAGCATAAAGGTTCGTGCCTTACTGTATTCAACAAAATTCTTTGCTTACGCTCAGGGCTTCTTTTATCCCAGAACCGTCATATGAAATTACGAACCCCCAATTAAAACATTAGAAAAGAAATGATAAAGGAAATGAACATACTAAAAATAGAACAGGAATTAGACTGTATCCTATTGACTGGACACAATAAAAAGTAAGTAACTTTCTGGCAGTTTAAATAAGGCAAAATTATGCAAGAAAACCACTATGAAATTTTAACCAAACATTTGACAGGCTCAATAAATCATGTCAAAGCATTTAACGGAAAGCTCAAAAACAAATATAAATTAGTATCTTAATAATTGCACTTTGTATAAAAGGAGTATCAGATGGATAATATAATTGAAGATATTAAAACAAAATTAGAAGAGTTTAAAAAAATTGTACCTTCTTTCCAATTCACACCCAGTAGGAGAGTTTATCCCTACAAAGAATATAAAGATGATCCTAATAAATATTTCTTTGAAAAATGGCCAAATGCTGACGAGCCAGGTGTATATGTTTTTATTTCTAGTGCTAACAAGAAGCCCCTTTATGTAGGGAAGTCCGAGGCTTATCTTGGCAATAGGATATATAGCCATTTAGGAAAAATCGACAAAGACGATAAGAAGTTATTCCCTCATGCTGAAGAATGGGCAAAAGCCAATATAGAAGAATTATGCTTTATAACTATTCCCATTCAGCCTTTCTGGCTTGCGCCTGCATTAGAATCCTTTTTAATACATGAATTAAAACCAGAGTATAACAAGCAAGGGTTCAATCCTTGATAACTTATACAACAGATTGTTGTAGACTTATTTGTATACCCAAAGTTAATTAGCTATGATTGGGCTTTATAAAAATAATGCTAATGCAAGTTACCCTTGAAGTGGTTACAAAAGAACCTGCCCAAAACTGGGGATAGTTAAGGACAAACTTTAAAATATCAGTATCTCATCTCCCGAACGGTTGCATTCATGCGATGATGTTTTTCGTTTGATAGATCAAAGCGTTTTAGGTATTATGGTGAGCAATACTTACAATGAGTTATTGACTTTATTATGTTTCTATCTATTAAATAAATATCATTTCGCCTCTTTATTAGATGGGAGATAATGAAGATCATAGGTGGTATATATAAGGGAAGACAGATTAAAAGCCCGCAAGGTAAGTTTGTAAGACCAACACTTGCAAAGGTAAGGGAGGCATTTTTTGACATTATCGGAGAAGATATCACAAACACTATTTTTCTTGATATGTATGCTGGAACAGGTGCTGTTGGAATAGAGGCATTGAGCCGTGGGGCAAAACAAGTTTATTTTATAGAATACTCACAGGATGTAGCAACATTATTATTAAAAAACCTTGCATTCGTTGACAGTAGTTTATATGTAGTTATAAGAATGGAAGTCATGAAAGCTTTAGCACGAATAAAAAAAATGGGTGTAAAATTTGATATAGCTTATATTGATCCACCTTACAACGATAAGGCTGCATACACGAAGGCTATAATGCATTTATTAGAAGGGCAGATAATGAACCCGAAGTCTGTAATCGGTATTGAGCATAGCAGAACAACAGAATTTTCCTTTGGTGATAATGTGTTTAATATAATGAGCAAGACCTACAGGTACGGTGATACATGTCTTACTATTTTGAGGAGGAGATAGTATGATAAAAACAGCGGTTTATCCAGGTTCATTTGATCCTATTACTTACGGGCATATAAATATTATAGAAAGAGGTTTGAAGCTATTTGATAAGATCATTGTTGCTATTTCGTATAACCAATCAGGCAAAAAGTCTTTTTTTTCTATAGATGAACGTGTTAACATTGTAAAAGAAATTTTTAAGAACGAAAAGAGAGTCATTGTAGAACCATTTAAAGGTTTGCTTGTAGATTATGTTAAATCAAAAAAGGTGGAGGTAGTTTTAAGAGGTTTAAGAACAGTAGCTGATTTTGAGTTTGAACTCCAGATGTCACTGGCAAATAAAAAGATGTATAATAAGCTTGAAACTGTTTTTATGATGACAGAAGGTAAATATTCCTTTTTGAGTTCAACCATAATAAAAGAAATACTTTCCCTGGGTGGTTCTGTTGAGGACCTTGTCCCGGATGTTGTAATAAAACAGTTTAATGAAAGACTAAAGGAGAGAAAAACAGATATAGTAACATGGGAATAAAATTTACATTGTTACAAAAATAAAAAATAAAAGGAGAATGATTATGTTATCTAAGAGAGCTAAAGCTATCAAACCGTCAGCAACGCTGGCTATTGATACTAAGGCAAAAGAGTTAAAGGCACAGGGGGTTGATCTTGTTAGTTTCGGCGCTGGTGAACCAGATTTTGATACGCCAGACAATATTAAACAGGCTGCCATTGATGCTATAAATAAAGGTTTCACGAAGTATATGCCTGTTGATGGTATCCCGGAGTTAAAGGATGCTATTATTGAGAAGTTTAAAAGAGATAATGGACTTGAATATTCAAGAAACGAAATAATAGTATCAGTGGGAGCAAAACACGCATTATTTAATATTGCACTGGCAATGATTGATCCAGGTGATGAAGTTATAATCCCGACGCCATACTGGGTATCCTATCCAGAAATGTTTGGGGTTGCAGGGGCAAAACCTGTTTTTGTAAAAACAAAAGAGAAAGATAACTTTGCTTTAAAGCCTGAGGCAGTAGAAAAGGCTATAACGAAGAAGACAAAAATATTGCTTATTAATAGCCCTGGCAATCCTTCTGGTGCTGTGTATCCAAGGCAGATACTTGAGGAGATCGCAGAGGTTGTCAAGAAACATAAGATTTTTGTTGTAACCGACGATATTTATGAAAAACTTATATATGATGGGGAACAATTTTTCACAATAGCACAGGCTAAAGATATGAAAGAAAGAACCCTTATTGTTCATGGTGTATCAAAGACTTATGCCATGACAGGCTGGAGGATTGGTTTTACTGCTGGTCCGAAAGAGATAATAAATGGAATGAAGAATATACAGAGCCAGAGTACATCCAATCCCACTTCTATAGCCATGAAAGCGAGTGTTGAGGCATTAAAAGGACCACAGGATTCTGTAGCAAAGATGGTTGCAGAATTTGATAAAAGAAGAAAGTTTATAGTTGAAGGGCTTAACAAGATAAAGGGTATCAAATGTATAACCCCTAAAGGCGCATTTTATGCATTCCCAAATGTTAGCGAACTGTATGGCAAAAAGTATAAAGGTAAAGTGATAAAAGATTCTTTTGATTTTGCAGACTTTTTGCTTGAAGAGGCTAAGGTTGCTGTTGTTCCCGGAGCGCCATTTGGTGCAAAGGAAAACATAAGACTATCATATGCTACATCACTTGAAACTATAAAGAAAGGATTGGAGAGAATAGAACAGGCTGTTACAAAGCTTGAATAAAACATATTGATTTAAAGCAAAAGGGCAGGGGAAACCCTGCCCTTGAAATTAATCCTTTTCATGCTTCCTTGCAAATGCATTTTTCGGGTCAATTAACACATATATCCCCGGTAAGGCAATGAGGGTGAAAATTGTTGATGTTATAAGTCCACCAATAAGCACGATTGCCATGGGCTTGTCTATTTCCGCACCTGTACCTATGCCTAAAGCAAGTGGCAGAACAGCAACAGATGCACTCAGGGCTGTCATTAAAACAGGACGCATCCTTGTTAAACCAGCCTGCCTTGCTGATTCAATGTTATCCATACCTGATGACTTATTGTAAAGGATATACTCAACAAGCAGTATCGCCTTCTGGACAGAAAGTCCGAAATGGGCAAGAAAACCTATAATAGATGAAATATTAAGACTTGTATGTGTTATAAGCAAGGCTAACGCACCCCCAATAAGTGAAAAAGGGATAAATAAAAGTACAAGTCCTGCAATTATAAATGAGTCAAATGCGATATAAAGCACGATAAATATCAATCCTGCAATTATAGCCATTATCAATAAAATTCTCTTTATCATTTCACTCTGTGTTTTGTATTCTCCACCAAGCTTGACTGAATACCCCGGGGGCAAATTAAGCATATTAATTGCAGTTCTTATATCGTGTATTACTGCACTTGTTGATCTACCTGATATATTACAGGAAAGCTGGAGCATTCTCTCCATATTTTCTTTTCTGATAATATATGGTGTTGTTTGATACTTTACCTCTGCAACATAGGAAAGCGGTATCTTTTCTCCATTGCCTGCATCTATTAAGAGGTTAGAAATGCTGTTTAAGCTATTTCTGAATTGTGGCATAGCACGTACCAGTATATCGTACTGTTTGATTCCCTCCCTGTAGATTGTCGCAACCCTGCCATCAAGTGCAGTTTGAACATCCATACCTACTTGTCGAGGTGTCATTCCATATATGCCAAGCTTTGTTCTATTTATATTTATGGATATGCCCGGCGAGCTTTTTGTCTGTTCTATATAGAGATCTTTAACTCCCTGTACCTTAGACAACATAGTATAAAGTCTTGCTCCGTTTTCATTTAGAACATCTTGATCGTTACCAAATAACTTTATTGCAAGAGAACCACCAACAGATATGCCTGCTAATGCCTCCTGAATCCTTTCTGTAAGAGGTGTTGTAAGAATGATTTGAATATCTCTTGTGGATGGTACATGCAAGCGAATCCAGTTATCAATCTGATTAATTGTGTACTTTCTTCTTGACCATGGCACAAGCTTTAAAAATATCCCGGATTTTCTTATACCCTCATCTTTTGGTGCATTTTCAGGTCTACCCATGTGGGCAATAACATCCTCAACATCCGGTGCATGCTTTAAGATATTTGAGATCTCTATAGCCTTTTTTGTTGTCTCTTCCAATGATGTTCCTGGAGGCATATGTATCTTTACTAGTATTGCTCCTTCATCAATGGATGGAAGAAAACCTGTATTTATAAACCTTGCAGATACGATAACAAGTATAAGAGATGCAAGCATAATACCGATTATGTAGAAAGGATGTTTCAATGAAAAGTTAAGAGCCGGTGTATATATTTTTTTTATCATCCTATCCACAAAGCTATCATTTTCATGTGGGGTTGAAGAATCAGATTTAAAACCCACTTCTTTTTTTACCCGGGGTTTTAGAAAAATATAAGCAAGCACAGGGGTTAATGTGAGTGAGAGAATAAATCCAATAATAATAGATGTAACAACAGTAAAGCTGAAATCCTTAAATATGGCGCCAGTAAACCCTGGAAGGGTATAAAGAGGCAAAAATACAGCAATAATAATGATGGTTGAATACACAACAGGTCTTCTGACCTCCAGAGAACCTTCAAGTGTTGACATAAGCGGATCATCTGGCTTCATCATGAGGTGTCTGAAGATATTCTCTGTATCAATAATAGCTGCGTCTATCATGATACCAAGCCCAACTACAAGCCCTCCAAGGCTCATAACATTAAGACTATAGTTGAATAAGTTCATGAATATAAATGTAATAATTATTGCTATTGGTATTACAATTGCGATCACCAGTGTCGTATAAATATCACCCATAATTAAAAAAATTATTATAATTACAGCAATTGTGCCAATTATAATTGCGTCTCGTAAATTTGTGATTGCTGCATTAATAAGTGTGGATTGATCATTGTATATATGTAAGGAAACACCATCTGGTAATGAACTTTTTATACTGTTGAGCTTATCCTGTATGTTCTTTATAATAGGCATTGCATTCAATCCATATTGTTTAACAACCGTTCCAAGCACAGCTGGCTGACTGTTGACCATTGCATTACCCTGTCTGATATGATGTCCTATATGAAGCTTGGCGATATCTCCAATGTATACAGGTATGTTGTTATGGGTCGTAACCACAATATGTGAAAGATCTGAAAAGTTTTTTAATAAGCCATTTCCTATAATTGAGTAAGCAAGCGGTCCCTTTAAAAGATACCCTCCTGTAAATATTACATTGTTATTTTTAACAGCCTGCACAACACTGTCAATACTTATATTGTAAGATTTTAGACGATTCAGGTTGACGAGTACCTGATATTGTGCAACCTCACCTCCTATATTTGTAATGTCATAGATACCGGGGATCATTTCAAGCTGATACTTTATATCATAGTCAGCAATTGCTCTAAGTTGCTTTGGATTAATATTGCCTGTCAGGTAGTATTGTATAACCTCTCCCATTCTGTCTGCTGCATTGGAGATAATCGGGGGCTTTATTTCTGGTGGTAATTCAGGTACAATAGCTGATATGCGTTGAGATAAAAGTTCTAATGCTTGAAAATAGCTGGTTCCCCATACGAACTTCACAATGACAACAGATAGTCCTATCTTTGATTTAGACCAAACCTTTTCAACACCAAGTATACCCCTTGTTGCCTGTTCCACAGGAAATGTTATCTCTCGTTCTACATATTCCGATGGTAGTCCTGGATCAGAAATGAATATCTTAAAAATAGGAGAATTGAGATCGGGTAGTAATGTTCTATCAAGGCTATTATAGGTAAGTATACCGCTTATTGTTAATAGTGTGACCACCAGCAAGATCAAAAGCCTGTGCGTCAATGAAAAATTTATGATCTGTTTGAACATAGCATCCTAAATCCCCTTCTTCCCATGTTTACCAGAGGGAAATACACCGGGATTGACGAACACATAATACACCACAGGCAATACAATGATCAGCAGAAATACTGACAGAGAAAATCCTCCGATAATTGCTATTGCAAGGGGCTTGTGCATCTGTGCACCTGTGCCAAGTCCGAGTGCAAGGGGCATCAGTGCAAGGATTGCTGCGAGTGCTGTCATCAAAATAGGCCTTATACGCAAGCTGCCTGCTTTTATGACAGCTTCTTTTATTGAATGTCCATTTTTTAAGGCATCCTGAATATAATGTACAACAAATATACCATTCTCAGCCACTATACCTACAATCATAATCGTTCCCATGAGTGAAGAGATGTTTAGTGGGGTTTTCGTTAAATACAGAAGTCCGAGCACACCAAAAAATGATGGAAGAATAACACTGTAAATAATAAGTGGTACAGCAAGTGATTCAAACTCAAGGATCATTACAGTAAAGACAAGGGCAACAGCCATAAGCAACACCATCAGGAGTCCTTTGAATGACTCTTGTTGATTTCTATAAACGCCGCCATAACTTATTGTGGTTCCTGGAGGTAAGGTAAGCTTTTTTGCGAGTTCTGCTTTAACATCCCTCATAACGCTGCCGAGGTCTCTCCCGCTTATTCTACCGGTAACAGCCAGCATCTGTCGTAAATTCTCTCTATCAATTTCAGCCTGTCCACCAACAATGTGGATCCTTGCAATAGATTTAAGAGGAACCACAAGCCCGCTTGGTGTAACAATTTGTAATAACTCAAGCTTTTTAACTGTTGCTGTTTCGGATGAAGGCATCATTACCCTGATATTAACAACCTTTTCACCCTCTCTTACATTTGTAGCTACAGTACCCCATAGAGCTGTAGTAATATAATCAGACACATACTGCGGTGTAACACCAATAAGCCCTGCCTTCAGTGGATCAATATGTACATTTATTGCCGGTCCGCTTATTGTTATTCCATTAAATACATCAACAACACCTCTTATCTTTGAAATAATATCTGCTATCTTGTTTGCGAGGCTATTTAAAATATCAGTGTTGTCAGAAAAGATTTTTATATCTATTGGCATTGGCGAGCCTGTCATATCTCCGATCAGATCCTGCATGATCTGCCCAAAATCTACATATACCTTACCAGGCTCTGCGGCATAAATCTTCTGTCTGAGTTCATCTATTACCTGTTCAATGGATTTGTTCCTATGCTTTTTTAGACGAATAAGAAAGTCACCTGTATTAGGCTCTGTTATAAAAAATCCAAGCTGGGTACCGGTTCTTCTTGAAAATGATTTTACCTCTTTTATACTGAGTATAATCTTTTCTATTTTCTTAAGTATTCGGTTTGTTTCTTCAAGTGTGGTTCCAGGTGGGGTAAAATAATCCATAACAAATGCGCCTTCATCCATCTCGGGCATAAATCCTGTTCTCATGTGTTTGTATATCATCCATGAACCACCAATCAGTACAATAATTGCCAGTAATACATATAATGGCCTGGCTATGATCTTATGCATAAATGTATTGTATTTGTTTAGCAAAGCCTTCATTACTTTGCCTTCCTTTGGTTCTTCTTCAACATCCTTTAAAAAGATCATAGCAAGTACTGGTGTGAGTGTAATAGATATAACCATTGACACAGTCAGTGCTGAAGCCATGGTAAGGGCAAGTGCTTTAAAAAAAGCTCCTGTAACTCCACCTAAAAATGCAAGTGGAAAGAAAACAACAATTGTGCTCAAGCTTGAACCAACGATAGCAGGCAGGATCTCTTTTACACCGTTCTCAACCGCTATTTTCTTTATCTTCTGTGTATGAAGGTGTCTCACAATGTTCTCAAGGACGACGATTGAATCATCTATGATTAATCCAATGGATGCAGCCATTCCGCCGAGTGTCATAAGATTCAATGTTTGACCAAAAAGTTTCATTAGAACAACTGTGATTATAAGCGTAACAGGTAGAGTTATGACAGTGATGAACATAAGTCTTACATTTTTAAGAAATATAAACATAATGACAATGGCAATAAAAACACCAAAGATTATAGCATCCCGTACACTTCCATAGGATTCTTCTATAAGATCAGATTGGTTGTACCATGTTGATATGTGTAGTGATGGCGGTAATTGAGACTTTAGCTCCTCAAGTTTTTTCTTTAGTTCCCTATTTATCTCAATAGTGTTAGCACCTGGCTGACGCAAAATATTCAATAGAACTGCATTATGTCCGTTGCTTGTTATTCGTATATATTGTTTTTCCACAGATGTAACCACCTTTGCTATATCCTTCACATAAATAGGTACTCCATTCCTGTTAGTTATGAGTGTGTTCTCCATGGCAGTTGTGGATGTGAAAAGACCTGTAGGTTGGACCATATAAAGTTCATAATTTTTATTTATATAACCTGCAGATGAAATAATATTTGTTTCTTTTAATCCATTGATTACATCATCTAATGTAAGATGGTATGCGACAAGCCTTTGAGGGTTTACAATAACATGATATTCCTTGATCTTACCACCCTGTACTACAACCTGAGAGACCCCTTTCAACCTGCCCAGGATAGGTCTTAAGGTGTAATAGCCTATATCCCTTAATTGCACCATGTTGAGTGTGTCTGATGTAAGGCTCAACCCTATAATGGGGAATTGGCTTGGTCTCATCCAGTTTACAGTAACGGATGCAGTTTGGGGTAATTTTGACCTGATCTGATTTATAGCATTCTGTGTTAACTGGAGTGCTTTGAACATGTCTGTGCCCCATACAAAATTTACAAAGATTTGCATTGAACCTCTGCTTGTTGCTGAACGTACATCTGTTACACCTGGGACAGAATAAATGGCTTCTTCTATAGGCTTTGTTACCTCTATCATCATCTTTTCAATAGGCATATCTCCGTTGTCAGCAAGAATTACAAGTCTTGGGAAGGTAATTTCTGGAAAGATAGCAACGGGCATAGTATTGAGCAAAATAATGCCTATTGCTGATAATACCACTGAAAGAAATATAATACCCTTTTTATGAGTCTCGAAAAAATTTGATATATCCATCATAAGCGATCTTTTCCTATCAATCTAAGTCTTCAGGTTTTACAGCCTGCAAAGTTTTTTTGTTATGTGGAATGGTTACTACCTTTACAGCTGTGCCATCTGCTAATGCATAATTCCCCTGGGTTATAACGAGTTCACCTTCTTTCAAGCCATTGAGTATCTCAACCCTGTCGTCCTCTTTGTAACCTGTTTTAACTCCTACCTCCCTTGCTATAGAATCCTGCCCCACAACCATTACATACTCAGCTCCTGTATCTGGATCAAAAAGTATTGCGTCTTTGGGTACAATAAGTGTGTTCTTGTGAGTATTGCTAATTATGTCAACAACGGCAAACATACCATCCTTTATCTCCTGATCCCTGTTAGAAAAGCTAACATTAAGTGTAACAGTTTGTGTTTCCTGTGATACTGTTGGATTTATTGTAACTATTCTTCCTTTGAATACATCATCAGGAAATGATAAAAAGTGTATAAGCACCTGATCACCAATTTTAACCTGCTCAAGATATATAGATGGCAGATCAACATGAAGATATGTGCTTGATAAATCCTCAACTGTCACTATTGGTGCATTTGCCTGAACAAGGGCATTACTACTCACATATCGTTTGCTTACATAACCATTAAAGGGTGATGATAATGAAATAATGCCTAACTTTAAAAAGGATTGTCTCATGGCTGGTGATATGGTGGAACTTCCCCTTATTGCAGCTTCTGCCTCTATGGGTCTTAGTTTTGCTACCACAGCACCTTTTCTAACAAAGTCCCCTTCTTTAACAAATAAAGCTGTTATAACGCCTTCCACAGGTGAATTTATCTCCACCTTCTTTAAAACTTCAACCCTCCCTGTTGCCTGGATAATGTGGTTAACATCTCCGCGTTGCACCTTGACAGCCTGAACCTCAACTACAGGGGCTTGCTCTGCTGTTTGTGGTTTTGAAGAACAGGAAACAAGAAAAAGGGATACAAAAAAGAATATCAGCACCAATGATCCAGATGCCATTGCTTCAATCAATGACGCAATCCTGTGGTGTAATCCTATATTTTTTCTGTTACCTCTATATTTATTCATATATCTCTCCCCTTAAAAACTGGATTTCGTACAATGCCTTATAAAAATCAGCCTGGGCATTTGTCATATCTAATTGAGTGTTTGTCATCAGTTGTCTATCAAGTAAAACCTCATAGCTACTTATTCTCCCGCCGCCAGTATACCTTGCTTCTGAATACTCAAAATTTTGTTTTGATAGAGCAATATCCTTTTTATAAAGATTGATACGGTCAATAGCACTTGCGAGACCCTTTAAGGCATTCTGATATGCAAGCCTTAGCTGGTTGATAAGAAGTTGTTCTTTGTAGTGGATCCTTTCTAACTGTGCTTTTGCAGCATCAACACCATAAGAGATAGCTCCCCATTCAAACAAAGGCAGGTTAAGCATAGCAAGATAAGAATAACCTCTGTATTGTCCATAGGCTGCTGGTACTGGTTCAGCTAACCAGCCAGTATCTGCTTCTATATTTAATGTGGGCAGGTGTTTTGCTTTTTGTGCACTTACATTATATCTCTCTGATAACTCTTCATATTTTACAGCCTGTAATGTTGGATTTCCAGCAAAGATATTCTCATTTATATCTGTAAAGGCTGGCATTGTAAATGGTGATGCCTCAAATGTAAGAACACTACCGGTGGTAATATTAATACCTGTTAAAGAAGAAAGGGTGTGTAACTGGGAGATCCATTTTAGAGTTACAGATTCAAGATTTGCCTTTGCATTGTCAAGTTCTATCTGTGTCCTCAATACATCATTTTCTGTTACGAGCCCTGTGGAGAGAAGCCTTCTGGTTAATGTGAGATAATCCTCCAGACTGCTTATGTTTTCCTGAAGGATCCTTGTTTGCTCTTTGTAAGTTACAACATCTATGAATGTATTTTTAACCATATATGCAAGTTCATTTTCAACTGCCTTCTGGCTATACTTTGCAGATTCATAAGACATTTTTAGTTGTTTTGTTGATAACCAGCGTGATGGGTTGAATATATCAACCTGTGCTATTGCCTGAAGGGACGCAATACCCCCATTGGTTATCGCAGCATCATATCCATAAGCCCTTCCATAACTTGAAGATAAACTTATGGTGGGGAATAATAATGCACGCGATTGTTTATATTCATTACTTGATATAGCTGTAGTAGCATTAGCATAACCTGAGATGGGATACTGTTGAATGGCTTTGTCTATGCAGAACTTTAAACTGATTACATCGTTAGCGTGCAAATTTGTGTTCTGGAGTAATATGCCAAGTAATACCACTGTTATTGATAGCTGTTTTATATGGCGCATTTTTTAAGTTTTATCGCCTCCTTTTTTATCAATAAAGAACATGTTAAGAATACCCTGCAAACATTAAATCGTCAATAAAATAAGATTAAAAATTTTTAATCTATCCTGTTTTCTTGATTATCTATATATTTGTGCTAATAAAGTTAAATTAGTAATTTATGAGGAGGCTATTTAGTGAGGTGTTTTAAGTGTCTCAAAGAAGTACCGAATGGTTCAGAGGTATGTCCGCATTGTGGCCAGGTACTTGTACCAAAAGCAGGTAAACAAAATAATATAAAGAATGATCTTGCGAGTACCCAGGTTAAACAAAGGGAATACCAGATAGGTGATACGATAAAGGATAGATATGAAGTAAGGGGTATACTTGGCAAAAAGGGTACTGGTTTTACATACAAGGTAAGGGATAAAGAGAAAAAAAAGACATTTGTACTAAAACAGATACAGTCTTTCCTTATTACATCTGAGGGCGCAAAACAGACTTTTTACGACATTGTAAAAAAAATCATTAATCTCAATACAGGCGAAGTTGCAGCCATACAGGACTATGGAGAAGATAACGGAACTGTTTATATAGTAACAGAGTATGTGGAAGGATTAACACTGAGAAAATTATTGGGTGTACGCAAAGAAATGAAGCAGTTTTTTAAGGGTGAAGAACTTGAGTCCATATTAACCCAGGTATGCAAAGTACTTATTCTGGCTCATAACAACGGAATAGTGCATGGAGATTTAAAGCCAGAAAATATCTTTATATTACCAAACGGTCTTAAGATAACAGAGTTAGGTATAACAGCCTCTTTTTCTCCCCTTGACTTTACTTCAATACAACAGGATCTGGGAGACGCTTATAAATATATAGCTCCTGAAGTAGTGATAGGTGGAGCCCTGTCAAAGGCAAGCGATATATATTCACTTGGTGTTATAGTGTATGAGATGTTGACAGGTATAATACCAGCAGGTGTTGTGAACCCGCCAACAAATTATAATTCAGAACTACCTGAAAAAATAAACGGGGTCCTTCTAAAGGCGCTGGAACAGGATCCCGACCAGCGAACCCAGTATGTTTCTGAATTTTATAACCAGCTTATTACATGCTTTGGTTTGAAGCCTGCTTCATTTGATGAAAAACCATGGGAAACAAAACAGGTGGCAGAAACAGAACAAACCGGTAAGCTTCAAACAGAGATAGATGAAGAATTGCTTATGTATATTGAAGCTGGTCAACCAGAGAAACCAGCAGAACCACTGGTGATTCAAGGAGAAGAAAAGCAGACACAGGTTACACCTGTACCACCAGTTGAGAAAGAAGCAAAGCCTGCAGAACAACTAACAGTTGAATCAGTTACAGAGAAACCAATCAGTGAGGCTGAAATATCTGCGGAAGAGGTTAAACCTGTTGTTGAAACCGAACATCCGGAGGTATCTTCTGCTGAAGAAAAACCCCTCACTGCAAAACCTCCTATCGCAGAATCTAAAAAAGAAATAGCCAAAGAAGAGCCTTTAACGAAGAAGATAGAAGAGGAAAAATTAATACCTGTGCAGGAGATTCCAGCAGAAGAAAAAGAAAAGCCGCCTGTTTGGACGCCAGAGGTAACACCACCGCCTTCTGCTACAGAGGTATCAGCAGAAAAATTGGAGCAAAAGGGCATAGAACAGGAAGAACAAACGAACCTGGAAGATATAGCAAGGCATTTAGAAAGTGTTACAGAAGAGATTCAGGGCGCACATACTAAAACGACAATCACTTCGCCACCGGTAGAGGAAAAGACAGGTACTCCTGCAGTTGAGAGCAGACAACCTGTTATAGAACAACCAGTTACACCCAGAATAGAGCCAGAGCGAGTTGCTCCATCCACACTGCAACCACCCGGGGTGCCGGTTCAGGTTTCTAAAGAGAAAAGATCTTATCTACCTATAATATCAGGTGCCGCAATTGTTGTTATAGGGGCATTAGCCATAGTTGTATGGCTTTTATTGAAAACCCCCTCAAAGGAGGTTTCCAGTGTTACCCCAATAAAACCAGCAAAACAGGCAGAGGTATTTACACAGCCAAGCAATGCTAATGTAATGCATGTTACTGAAACCGCAGAGGTTACAAAACCACAACAGGAACCCAGGGTTACGCAGGTACAGGAAGAAAAAGAAAAAAAGGTTGAAAGACCCAAACCTGAGAAGAAGGTGGCTGTTGTAGTACCCAAGCCTCCTCCTCCGAAGTGTCCTGAAGATATGGTTTACATACCTGGTGGGTCATTTATAATGGGTAGCAGTCCCTCTGATCCACTCAGAGATTTCTCAGAAAAACCTGATGTAAAGGTTTATGTAAAACCTTTCTGCATAGATAAATATGAGTATCCAAACAGAGAAGGTTATACCCCTAAAACGAATGTAAGCTATTACACCGCAGAGAAGCTGTGCGAGGATGAAGGCAAACAACTTTGTACAGAAGAGGAATGGGAAAAGGCGTGTAAAGGTCCTTCAGAGTTACGATACCCGTATGGGAATGTTTGGAACGCTTCAAAATGTAATACACAGAATAGTGATGGTACCAATAGAGCTATTGCACCATCCGGAAGCTATAAAGGATGCGTAAGTGGTTATGGTGTGTACGATTTGAGTGGTAATGTAATGGAATGGACAAAGAGTGTATTTTCGTCTGAAGATACAGAGGATAGGGTTGTAAAAGGAGGCTCTTATACAAAACCTGATTGGGCAACAAGATGTGCCTACAGATATAATATGCTTCCAAACTCTACAAGCAATGAAGTTGGGTTTAGATGTTGCAGGGCAGTAGAGAAATAATTTCATTTTTGTCATAATTTTTATCGTTAAAATTTATGAGTATATACACTATTTACATTCTTATTGCCTATTTGTTTGTCTCTTTTTCAGGCTATATCCTTGAATATTTAAAGATTTCATACCTTAAAAGATATGGTAATGTGATACCGGATGAATTTATTGGTAGTATAGATGAAGAACTTCTAAAGAATGTTAGCAATTATACAATGGAAACAACAAGCTTTGGTATAATCACCTCTATCTTTAATGACATTATTATTTTATTGTTTTTCTTTGGTGGGATTTTAAATGTGTATAACTCATGGGTTGCCTCATTACATTTTGGTTTTATAGTCTCTGGCATTATATTTTTTCTATTGCTTGTTTACACTGATATGTTTCTTACCGTTCCATTTAGCCTTTATCAGACATTCAAGATAGAAAAAAAGTACGGATTTAATACTATGACAGTAAAGCTCTGGTTTGTAGATCTGATTAAATCCATTTTAATCACAACATTACTTTTAACTTTGATTATATCAATTGGTTTATGGATAATTGATAAGAGTCCTTTCTACTGGTGGTTCTGGATATGGTGTTTTTTTCTTATATTTAGTATTTTTTTAATGTACATATCTCCTTATGTGATAGAACCGCTATTTAACAAGTTCTCTCCTGTTGATGATCAAGAAATTAATGCAGGTATTATGGAATTAACAAAAAAGGTAGGATTGAAGGTTGAAAAAATTCTTAAAATGGATGCCTCAAGGAGGACAAAGCATACGAATGCCTATTTTACAGGTATAGGAAGGGTGAAGCGTGTTGTACTTTATGATACACTTCTAAATTCCCTTAATAAAAATGAGGTCCTTGCTGTACTCGGGCATGAACTCGGACACTGGAAGAAAAAGCATGTTTTAAAACAGCTGATACTGGTGGAGACAATTTCGCTGATCGTTTTATATCTTTCGTTTAGAATAATACAGAGCAATATATTGCTCGTTCTTTTTAATATTTCTGTTGATACGATCTTTGCAAAGATCATTATTTTGTTTTTCCTGTGGACAATTGTTGCCTTTCCTTTTACACCTTTATTTAATCTATTTTCAAGAAGTCACGAAAAAGAAGCAGATGTTTTTGCATGCCAATTAACAGGTAATAAGAATGCTATGATCAGTGCGCTTGTAAAACTTTCTAAAGACAACCTGTCCAATCTTCATCCACATCCTATCTATAGTATCTTCTACTATTCTCATCCACCCGTGGTTGAACGTATAAGATATATTAATCAGCAGTATTCTATCAACAGTCAGGTTAACCATGGTTGAACAAATGAAAGAATCTCCTTATTACACCTTTGAGGTGAAGATCCATAGAGAAATAGAAAATCTAATTGCATGTGATAAATGTACGATCAGGATGCATGAGACATCGTTCAGGTCTATTTTCCTCTTTGAGTATTTAAAATTATCGCAGAAGCCTGTTCTTGTTATCACCCCTTCAAGCATTGATGCAGAGGCTATAGCAGAAGAAATAGCTTGGTTATCAAACAATCAGATAAAACCAAGGGTATTTCCATCATGGGGCATAATACCATACAGCGGTATTTTCCCTGTAATAGATATTCAGGCTGAAAGGATTACCACCATAAGTGAACATCTATACTATGGCTCAAGTGGTATTATAGTGGCATCGGCAAAGGCAATTATGCCTTTTTTACCGTCACCAGACCTTATTAGATCACTTCAATTGAATATAAGCGTGGGTGATAATCTGGATATAGAGGATTTATCAAGGAAACTTGTTAGACTTGGATACACAAGGTTGAACATAACTACATCCATTGGTGAATTCAGCATCAGAGGCGGCATAATAGATATTTATCCACCTAACGCAGAGTATCCAATAAGAATAGAGATGTTTTCTGAAATCGTTGAATCTATAAGATACTACATGGTTTCGGATCAGCGATCATTCAGAAAAATAAAAAGCGTATTTATACCTCCTGTGACAGAATTTTTACTTCAGGAAGAAGAAGCAAAGGTTACCTCTCCAGAGGAGCTTGGTTTACATAATAAAGCAACAATATTTGATTATCTTAATCGTGACACAGAGATATTCGTATTAAATAAATTAGGAGTAGAAACAACGATTGATAGATATACAGAGGATATATATAAACATCATAGACAAGCTATTTCAGAGGGCAGAACTGTAAATGATGTTAAATCAATGTTTTTATCAATGGATGTGTTCAAGCATAGCCTTCAATTTTATAAAACAATTTTTATAGACAATATCAGCGATGATACTGATAATGTCTTTGTATTGAACGAAGCTATCCCGATAAAACAGGTTGATGCCACAGGGAAAAGCGCTTCTGCAAATTTACATTTAGCCTTTGATTATTTGAAGTATCTTCTGCATCAACATCAGATACTGGTTGTTGTAATTAAAAATAAAGACAGGCTTGAACATCTATTAAAGCTTATAACAGATGCTGGCATGGCCGCGAATATAATAGACGCTGCGTATCCTGAATTTATGTTACACCTGAAACCGGGGCTGAATATTATAAACGGGGTTTTAGAGAAGGGGTTTATTTATGATGGTTTACCGTTTATTACCGAAGGAGATCTATTTAGTGTAAAGAAGGGAAGAAGAAAAAAGCAATTTTATCAGGGAGAACCAATAAGTCTGGATGAGCTTAAATTTGGCACATATATTGTTCATAGAGAGTACGGTATAGGTAAATTGATAGGAACCAAAATAATGGATGTAGAGACCTTAAAAAGTGAGTTTATAGAGATAGAATACAGGGATAGTGCAAGATTATATGTTCCAGTAGAAAGAGCAAATATGTTAAGTCAGTATATACCATCTTCTGATGCAGTACCTTTGCTTGATAAACTCGGTGGTAACTCGTTTAATTTGAGGGTAAAAAGGGTAAGAGAAAAGCTGTATGAGATTGCAAAGGAATTTATAAATAATCAAGCGATTAGAGAATTAAAGGGTGGATTTAGTTTTTCACCGCCTGATACACTTTTTCAGGCTTTTGAAGAAGATTTCCCTTACGAGGAGACACCTGATCAAAAGAAGGCAATAGAGGATGTCCTAAATGATATGATGAGTAGTAAGCCCATGGATAGACTTATATGTGGAGATTCTGGCTATGGTAAGACAGAGGTAGCCATGAGAGCAGCCTTTAAGGCTGTTATGGATAACAAACAGGTAGCACTGCTGGCTCCTACTACGATCCTCTCTGAACAGCACTATAGAACCTTTTCAGAAAGGTTTAAAAATTATCCTGTAAAGATTGAGGTGCTCAATAGGTTCAGAACCAGGACAGAAAAAAATAAGATAATACAGAAGGTATCAAAAGGCGAAATAGATATTCTTATAGGTACACATTCTATCTTAAAAGAAGATATAAGGTTTAAATCTCTTGGTCTTATTATAATAGATGAAGAACATAAATTTGGGGTTGATCACAAGGAGACATTAAAAAAATTTAATCCTACAGCTGATGTGCTTGTTATAACAGCAACCCCTATTCCGAGGACATTAAAAATGGCACTTACTGGAATAAAAGATATAAGTATTATAACAACACCACCACAGGATAGGAAAGCAACACAGTGCTATATAATGAAGTATAACGAATCAGCTATAAAGGATATTATAATGAAGGAGCTTCAGAGAGGTGGGCAGGTATTTATTGTCAGGAAAAAGATAAGAAGACTTGAAGAATTTGCGGACAGGATTGCTAACCTGTTACCTGAAGCAAGGATCGGTGTAGCTCATGGACAGATGCCATCAAAACAACTTGAGGATATAATGGCGAAATTTATAAAAAAGGACATCAATGTACTTATAAGTACTGCAATTATTGAATCAGGACTTGACATATCAAATGCCAATACGATCATAATAGGTGATGCTGATGAATTTGGCACCTCTGAATTGTATCAGCTGAAGGGCAGGGTTGGTCGATCAGATCAAACAGGGTATGTTTATTTTCTTTTACCATTTAATAGACCTGCTTCGCCGCAGTCTATTGCAAGGCTAAAGCTGGTTGCATCGTCTTCGGAATTAAGCTCAGGATTTAAACTTGCAATACATGATATGGAGATGAGAGGTGCCGGAAATATAGTTGGTAAGGCTCAATCAGGTCATATAGACGCTGTAGGTTTAGAATTGTATTCAGAGTTGTTAAAGGAGGCTATGCTTAATATTAAAGCGGAGTTTTATGAGGAAAACATAGAGCCTCACCTCAATTTCCCGGTACCTGCTTATATACCTGATAGCTATGTAAATGATCCGGAATTGAGATTATTATTTTACAGGAAATTGGCAAATGCGGATAAGAATAGTTTACCGGATATAATATCAGAATTACAGGATAGATTTGGCCGTATACCTTTTGAGCTTGAAATGCTTATAAAAATAATTAAAATTAAGATATTGATGAAGCAGATTAAAGCGTCTAAACTGGATAGGGTAGGCGATGGTTTTAGACTAACTTTTCTTTCAACATCAACTGTTAAACCAGAACATATTCTAAGACTACTTAACAAAAAGATTATAAAACTAAAGGCTCAAAATGATATGCAGATAACATTTGAGCCGATTAACAAAAAAGGTATTGATGGTGTACTGGAAACACTGGAAATCTTGGCAATAGCACAATGAAGAAAAAAAGATATTTTACAATTTTTTTGTTGATAGGTTTTTTGAGCTGCACAAATAATGCCTCTATAGCGATGGGCAGTGGTGTTGTTGTTACTGTGAATAAAAGGAAGGTTACACTGTCTGAATTTAAGCAGAGGCTTAGTAATTTTGCGGTGGAAAATGGTTTAAAATTAAATCAGCTTTCAAAAGATGTTGTTTTGTCAAATCTTGATAACCTTATCAACACCATCTTGTTATTAAATGAGGCACAGAGAGAAGGTATAACAGTAACTACGCAGGAGGTAAATGAGGAATACAATCAATTAAAACAGGGCTATACTGATGAACAATTCAACAAGATATTTATAGAGAAATTAATAGATAAAAATTTATGGTTAAAGGAATTAGAAGAACATTTAATTATAAAAAAATTATTAGCATCACACTTTTCAGATATATCAGTTTCACAAAGAGAAATAGCGGATTATTATAATTCTCACAAAAAAGACTATTTTGTACCTGAAATGATAAGGGCTTATCAGATGGAGCTACCATCAGAGACTGTGGCTCAGCAGGCATTAAATGCCTTAGAAAAAGGTGAAAGTTTTACAAAAGTTGCTCAGCTTTACTCTATAAGCCCGGATGCCTCTAACGGAGGAGATATGGGATATTTATCTGCACGGGATTTACCAGAAGAGCTGAGCGGGATATTATTTTCTATGCCAACAGGTAAGGTGAGTAATATAGTAAAAACGCAATTTGGTTATCAAATATTTTTTGTAAGCGAAAAGATTCCAGCACATCAGGAAAGCTTGAGTGAGGCTAAAGATTCAATAGCTAACCTGATTTTGATAGATAAAAAGAGAGAAGCTCTTACAGAATGGTTAAAGGTATTAAGACAGCAGGCTAATGTGCAAATAAATTATGTTCTTTTAAAGAGGGCAGGATTGATATGAGAAAGTATTTAAGCATGGTATTGGTTTTAATGATTTTACCGCTTGTGATTGGTGCAGATAAAAAGGTAGTGGATGGTGTGGTCGCTATTGTGAATGGTACACCTATAACGCTTTATCAAGTAGAACAGAGGGCTATAATACTTAAACAAAAGTATCCGGATGCAAAAGCACTTAAAAAAATGGCACTTGATGATTTGATAGATGATGTCATCATATATGATGAGCTTAAAAAAATGGGTGCAACCGTGAATGAAGGTGATGTTAAAGACGCTATTGAACAAATGGCTATTGCCAATGGAACATCTATGGATGCATTGAAGTCTGATCTTAAAAGTAAGGGAATAAGTTTTAATACATATCAGGATGCAATTAAAAGTGAGCTGGCTAAATCAAAATTGGTTAATTTTAAATTTCGCTCTGAGATCACTATAACAGATGATGACATACAGAGGTATTATCTTGCTCATAAGAATGAATTTTCTCAGGTTAAACAGGCAAGTATAAGTCATATACTTATCCAGGTTCCATTGGATGCTACAAAAGAAAGACAGGATCAATTATCTAAGTTAGCCAATACAGTCATGGAGAGGTTAAAGCAGGGCGAATCATTTACAGATGCTGTGATGAAGTATTCTGACGATAAATATACTAAAGATAATGGCGGATATCTTGGTTATGTAGATGAAGGAAGTCTTTATCCTGTCTTGAATTCTGCTATATTTAATGCTAAACAAGGTGAAATTATTGGTCCCATAAGAACGCCAATAGGATATGAAATAATTCTGGTAAACGGTTTCAGATCATCAGAGCTTTTACCTTTGAAAGATGTTAAGGATAAGATCCGTAATGATATCTATACAAGCAAATTGGATGCAGCTTTAAAAAATTGGCTATTGACAAAAAAAGAAAAAACTATCATTACAATTTATAATGAAATTCTTTAGTTGGAGGCAGAAATGGAACTACCAAAGATAGGCATAACAATGGGTGATCCTACAGGCATAGGTCCTGAGGTGATCGTAAAGGCATATAAGGACCCAAAGGTAACAAAAGAGTGTATCCCCATTGTACTTGGGGATCTAAATGTTATAAAAAAGACAATCTCTGATTTGAATGCAAACCTTGGCGTAAACCCGATATCTGTAGAGGATATAAAATCTCTTAAACCAAATCCCAAGGTGATTAACATAGTTAAACTATCCAACCTTGATCCGATGCGATTGAAAATAGGCAGGCCTGATAAGATTACAGGTAAGATGATGGTAACCTATATAAAAGAAGCAGTAAGGCTTGCTATGCTTGGCTCTATTAATGGAATGGTAACAGCACCAATCAATAAGGCAGCTATAAACAATGCAGGCTTTAACTATCCAGGGCATACAGAGATGCTTGCTGAGCTCACACGAACCGAAGAATACTGTATGATGCTTGTAGGGAAAAAGCTTAAGGTTTCTCTTGTTACAACACACTTACCTATCAGGGAGATACCAAATACAATAACACCTGGTATGATATTCAAAACTATTAGACTTACCTACGAGGCACTTGTAGACTATTTCAATATAAAAAATCCAAGAATTGCTGTTGTTGCTTTGAATCCTCATGCAGGAGAGGAAGGGTTATTCGGGGTAGAAGAAAAAGAACTAATAATGCCTGGTGTCAAGAAGGCAGAGAGCATGGGTATTCAGGTATATGGTCCACTTTCCGCTGATACTGCTTTTCATTTTGCTTACAAGGGTAAATACGATGTTGTAGTTGGTATCTACCATGATCAAGCCTTGATACCCATAAAGATGATAAATTTTGATGATTCAGTAAATGTAACCCTTGGGTTACCGATAGTAAGAACATCTGTTGATCATGGAACCGCATATGACATTGCTGGCAAGGGAATAGCAAATCCAGAAAGTATGATCTCTGCCATTATACTTGCAAGTAAGATGGCATCTATAAAACAGAAAAAACAATCCGGGACAATAGTAAAGTAATCTAAAGTATAGAATTTGCACAGGCAGGTTAAAAATGTGCCTGTGCTCAATAAAAACTATGGGAATTAATTATGGATTATATTGTCGTTAGGGGCGCGAGAGAACATAATCTTAAAAATATAGATATAGATATCCCAAGAGATAAATTTGTAGTAATAACAGGTTTGTCTGGCTCAGGCAAAAGTACTCTCGCATTTGATACGATATACGCTGAGGGTCAGCGCAGGTATGTGGAATCGTTATCAGCGTATGCCAGACAATTTTTAGGTCAAATGAATAAGCCTGATGTAGATCATATAGACGGTCTATCTCCAGCTATATCAATTGAACAAAGATCATTAAGTCATAATCCTCGTTCAACTGTAGGAACAATAACTGAGATATATGACTATCTGAGGGTATTATACGCAAGGATAGGTACCCCACATTGTCCTATTTGCGGAAAAGAACTTATTTCGCAAAACATTGATCAGATGGTGGATCAAATTTTATCTCTTGGTTCTGGTACTCGCATCATGATCATGGCTCCAGTTGTTAGAGGGGCAAAGGGTGAATTTAAAAAAGAATTATTATCATGGAGAAAGAAGGGGTATACACGGGTAAAGGTTGACGGGGAAAGCCTTGATTTACAGGACGATATAAAGCTTGATAAAAATAAAAAACATAACATTTCTATAGTAGTGGACAGGATTGTTGTAGATAGCCAGATGCGTTCTCGTATAGCTGATTCTATTGAAAACGCATCTTTTCTTACAGATGGTATTGTTGAAGTTGAACTGGTAGACAGGGGCAATTCATTCATCATGAGTCAAAAGTTCGCGTGTATTGATTGTGGTGTTAGTTTGCCGGAACTTGCCCCAAGAATTTTTTCTTTTAATAGCCCTTATGGTGCATGTGAACATTGTGACGGTATAGGTTATTTAATAGATTTTTCACCGGATCTTGTTGTGCCTGACAGAACACTATCCATTAACCAGGGGGCAATAGCTCCATGGAGAAAACGGAATAGTTTTTATTTTCATGAAATGCTTGAAGCTTTACGAGAAAATTTTGATATTGATCTTGATACACCGTTTGAGAAACTTCCGGAGTGGCAGAAGTCTATCATACTTTACGGGACCGATACAATAGAAAGTCAGCCCTTTGCCAGACAGATAAATAAATATCCTCATTCATTTGAAGGGGTAATCTATCATTTAAAAAGAAAGTATCAGGAAGAAGAGGATCCATTCATTCTTTCCGAAATCCAGAGATACCTTCGCTATAAGGTTTGTCCTGTATGTAACGGCGCAAGGTTAAAGAAAGAAAGTCTATCAGTTACAATAGGTGGTAAAAATATCTACGAATTCACAAGGATGACTGTAGAACAAGCATTTGACTTTATTAACTCTTTGTCACTTACAAACAAACAGAGAGTTATAGCAGAGCGATTGATCAGGGAGATCGCCAATCGCATTGGATTCATGCGTGATGTGGGACTGGATTATATTAGTCTTGATAGAATGGCAAGCACACTTTCAGGCGGTGAGTATCAGAGGATAAGACTTGCAACACAGATAGGTTCCGGGCTTGTAGGAGTGCTCTATATCCTTGATGAACCAACAATAGGATTACATCAGAGGGATAACAGCAAACTGATCAAAACACTGTTAAAACTACGAGATCTTGGCAACACAGTTATTGTTGTAGAACACGACCAGGAGACCATCATGTCAGCAGATTATGTTATTGATATGGGACCGGCAGCTGGAGATAAGGGGGGCAGGGTAATAGCAAAGGGGACGCCATTAGAGATCATGAATAATAATGATTCTTTAACGGGAAAGTATCTTTCAGGTAAGCTTTCTATACCGATTCCTTCAAGGAGGAGAAAGGTAAATCGTGGGGTTATAAAGATTTATGGAGCCAGTGCAAATAATTTAAAAAATATAGATGTAGAGTTTCCCATTGGCTTGTTTATATGTGTTACAGGCGTTTCTGGTTCAGGGAAAAGCAGTCTTATAATAGACACACTCTACAATGTTGTGTATCAAAAGCTTAATGGTTCAACAGGTGAAAACCTTGCTTACAGAGGTATTGAAGGAATAGAGCTAATTGATAAAGTGATTCAAATAGACCAATCTCCTATAGGTAGAACCCCGCGTTCAAATGCAGTAACATATACAGGTATATTTGATCAGATAAGAGGTGTTTTTGCGCAAACACAAGAGGCAAGGGCAAGAGGATATGCCAAAGGAAGGTTTAGCTTTAATGTAAAAGGCGGAAGGTGTGAGGCATGCGAAGGGCAGGGTATGCTTAAAATTGAAATGCACTTCCTGCCTGATATCTATGTGCAATGTGATAGTTGTAAGGGTAAACGGTACAACAGAGAAACATTGGAAGTTTATTACAAAGGTAAAAATATATCAGATGTACTTGATATGTCTGTTGAAGAGGCATTGGTATTCTTTGGTAATATACCATCAATAAAAGACAGGCTTCAAACTTTGTACGATGTAGGACTTGATTATTTAAAACTTGGACAATCAGCAACAACACTTTCTGGTGGTGAGGCTCAAAGAGTAAAGCTTGCAAAAGAATTGAGTAGAAAAAGCACTGGCAGAACATTGTACATACTTGATGAACCAACAACCGGATTACACTTTGATGATGTAAAAAAGCTCCTCAATGTATTAAATAGACTTGTAGATGAGGGCAATACAGTGATTGTAATAGAGCATAACCTTGATGTTATAAAGTCAGCTGATTATATCATTGATCTCGGACCAGAGGGTGGTGATAAAGGAGGTTATGTAGTGGCTAAGGGTAGCCCTGAAGAGATTATAAAAAATAAGACATCTTATACAGGTGAATATCTAAAAAAGGTATTAACTACTGAGTCATTGGTAAGCCCTCATATCCCTGCTTAACAGCCTGATTGATCTTTTGTTTAAGATTTTTTTCAATACCTATTGTGTACTTTTCTGCTTGTTCTGTATGATGTTCATTAATTTTCTCAATATTATTTTTTTCGTATCCTGCAAGGTCTTTAAGCAGAAATATAACAGCTACAACAATAATTATTATAACAATCCATTTTATTAATTTCATGGTATAAATATATACATAAATTTTTTAGTAATCCAGCGTCAGTGTCTCAAGCGCAATTTTTAGCATGTTATCCATAGATTTCCTTATTGCAGGAGTGTCCATGACCTGTTGAGAGTAATTTATATTGCCGGTTGCGAGCAAGATAGCACCTGTTTTTATCCCGAGTACATGCCCGAGCGCAAAAAGCGCAGCACATTCCATCTCCATTGCTAAAATACCTTTTGATTCTAACAATTTTGCATCCTTTTTCTCAGAAAAAAAGGCATCTGATGTCACGATAGGACCAACATGGATAGTAGCTAAATTCTTGGTAACATTGTCACTGTTTTTTTCTCCCTGTTCAACCAGATTTTTTAAGATATCAAAGTCCGGTACAGACGGTACCTCTTTTATACCATAGACATGTTTGAAACCTATCATATTGCCTGCGCCTGTTGGAATAACAATATCTGATGGCTTTACTTTCTTTGCTACACCCCCGCAGGTTCCAGTTCTAATAATGGTTTGTACCCCGAGCCTTTTCAATTCTTCTATTACAATGGCTGCTGAGGGTGCCCCCATGCCCGATGTTACCACAGAAACCATCTTTTTGTTATAAGAGCCAGTATAAGCCTTTAGACCTCTATATTCGTTTACAGGTTTTGCCTGATTTAAAAATTTATTTGCAATATACTCTGTTCGCTGTGGATCGCCCGGTAACAAAACAAACTTTGATATATCTTGTGGTTTGATTTTAAGGTGGTAAAGCCTTTTCATATTAGCCTGCTTCTTGGATTGTCTGTTTTCCTTATATCCTGCCATGCTTCTATGAGTTTTCTTTCCTCGGATGATATATTGGTGGGAACTATAATGTTAATCCTTACATACATATCACCAAGTCTTGATGTAGACTGTATACCCTTACCTTTTAGTTTCAACAATTGTCCGTTCTGTGAACCCGCTGGTATTTTGAGGCTTATCTCTCCACCAGAAGGTGATGGGATGTTAACGATTCTCCCAAGTATTGCCTCAAACGGATAAACTGGCAGGTCAAGATAAATATCTTCGTCCTTTGCAGTAAATGGGGGAGAAGGTTTTACCTTTACATTAAGATATAACGAACCCTTTCTGCCAGATCTTGGATCAACAGCCCCCTGACCAGAAAGCTTGATTTTGGCACCATGTTTTACTCCTTTTGGTATCTTTACCTCTATTGTTTTAGTCCTTTGTATATAACCTGTTCCATTGCACTGTGGACATACATTCTGGCTTGAGATGGTTCTTCCTCTATATGTTGCTGTGCGTCCTATATAACCAGTGCCGCCACATACATTACACAAATCAGTAGCTGGTATATTTATCAGTCTTTTTGTTCCATTTATAGCCTCTGACAGGGTAATCTCTATCTCTGATTCCTGATCGAGTTCGTATTCCGGTTGCGCATGTCTTGCACCAAAACCACCCAGCAGATCTTCTATGTTTATAGTTGCACTGTGACCGCCAAAAAATGTTTCAAAAAAGTCTGAAAAATTAGTACCACCAAAATGTGTAGAACCTGCTCCTGCATAGGTTCTTCCCCATGGCTCCTGACTTGAAATCCTTTCCCAATTAGAGCCGAGTTGATCATACTTTGCCCGTTTCTCCGGATCACCGAGTACCTGATAAGCCTCATTTATTTCTTTAAATTTCTCTTCCGCGCGTTTTTTATCGTTTGGATTAAGATCAGGATGATACTGCCTCGCAAGTGTTTTATAAGCCTTTTTAATCTCTTCCTGTGTAGCGTTCTTGCTTACTCCGAGTATTTTATAGTAGTCCTTATATTCCAAGGTACACCTCGTTTTATCCTTTTGTATATAAAGATAATCTATAAATGTTGTAGTATCAAGGATTTGCGTTGACCCAAAACATGCATTCACAAGGTTTGTTTCTACTGCTTGTTAGCTACAATGATCCTGTTTCTGCCTTCTTTTTTTGCCTGGTATAAAGCATCGTCAGCTAATTTAATAAATGCATCTGTGGTTTTTATATTATCATCAGGCAGTGATGCTATACCAATTGATATGGTGATTGTTTTTAATTCTGAACATATATCAGATAGATCTTGTTCCCTTATTTCGTTCAGGTCTCTATTGGCAACACTTATAGCTCCATTTACATCTGTCTCAGGGAGCAGTATCACAAATTCTTCTCCTCCATAGCGTGCACAAATATCTATCTTCCTCAGGTCTGTTTTTAGAATTCTTGCTATAATAGTTAAAATCTTGTCTCCTGTTAAATGCCCGCATTTGTCATTAACTGATTTAAAAAAGTCTATATCCATCATTAATAATGATAAAGCCCTGTTATATCTTTTGGACCGTTCAAATTCCTTTTCAAGTGTATTAAAAAAGTACCTTCTATTATAAAGTCCTGTAAGTGGATCAGTGTTGGATAGTCTTTCTAATTTTTCATTCAGTTGTCTTAATTCGTCCTGTAACAGTTTTATTCTGAGATGAGCCTTTACCCGTGCTACAAGTTCAAGCTGGTTAAAGGGTTTTAATACATAATCTTGTGCGCCTTCTTCAAGTCCACGGATCTTATCATTTATATCGTCTCTTCCAGTCACAATAAGTACTGGAATGTTATCATAATCCTGTCGTGCCTTTTTTAATCTTAAAAATTTGAATCCGTCAAAGTCTGGCATCATAAGATCACAAATAATTAAATCTGGTGGATTGGAAAGCATTGCCTTGAACCCTTTAAGCCCATCAGAGGCTTCAAAGAATGCATTAAAAAGACCTGTTTTTTCTAATACATCTCTTATCTCGTTGCGCTCATATTCTGAATCATCAATTATTAATACGCTATGTATCATCTATTGCACCATCCTGATGATCAAGGGGTTGCATTTTTTGTACCATAATATATATATGCTAACTACCTGAAAATAAAAGCAATTCTATTGTATGAAATATTGGTTTACTTTTATTGCGTTCCAATGTCAACTTTTTTGTCAGTATACTGTTGAATCTTAAACTGTAGTGTTTTTTAATCTCAATGAATTTGATACAACAGAAACAGAGCTAAACGCCATAGCAAGTGCTGCTATTACAGGGTTAAGCAATATTTTAAAAAATGGATATAAAATACCTGCTGCAACCGGTATAGCGATTATATTGTAGAAGAATGCCCAGAAGAGATTTTGCTTAATAGTTTTCATTGTATTCTTTGCAAGTTTTATAACCTTGTTTACGCTTGTTAATTCACTATTTACTATTGTGATATCTGAGGTCTCTATTGCAATATCAGTACCGGATCCCATGGCAATTCCTAAATCTGCTGTGGCTAAGGCAGGAGCATCATTTATACCATCTCCTACCATAGCTACCTTATCCCCTTGTTGTTGATATAATTTAACTACATCAGCTTTTCCAGCGGGTTTGATATTGGTATGGATATCGTCTATACCAATTAATTTTGCTATTGCTAATGCTGTATCATGATTGTCGCCTGTTACCATAGCTATTTTTATACCTTGTTTTTTAAGCTCAGAAATTGCCTGTTTTGCTTCTTGCTTGGGTGTATCCTGCATACCTATGATTCCTGATAAAGAACCGTTAATCTTTACAATCAGAACTATTTTTCCTTGAGAAGCAAGGTCTTTACCAGTATTATCAACTGATTTGCCGATTTCTATGAGTTTGCCATCAATGCTTCCTGAGACACCTGCTCCCGGGATTACCTTAAAATCTTCTACTTTTCTTAACTGGATACCTCTTTCCTGCGCAAAATTTACAAGGGTTCTGGCAACTGGATGCTCTGACAGAGATTCTATAGATGCTATGTAACAGAGCAGGGTATTCTCATCAATATCTATTGGGATTACATCTGTTACAATAGGCTTTCCCCTGGTTAGCGTACCTGTTTTGTCAAATATTATTCTTGTAACACCGTATGCCTTTTCAAGGCTCTCCCCGCCCTTTATCAGTATACCGTGCTTTGCACCTAAACCAATGCCAACGATTACAGCAGTTGGTGTTGCAAGTCCGAGTGCGCATGGACAGGCAACAATAAGAACTGAAACAAGGACTGTAATTGCTAATGAAACAGAATGTGCTGGAGTTAGTAGATACCATAAAATACCACTAACGATGGCTATACCTATGACTATTGGTACGAAATAACTTGCTACCTTATCTGCAAGCCTTTCAACAGGGGCTTTGGAGCCTTGAGCCTCTGTTACAAGTTTAATGATCTGCGATAATGTAGTATCAGTTCCTACCTTTGTAGCTTTAAGTATAAAGCTTCCAGAAATGTTGATAGTGCCAGCGAATACCTCATCATTTTGTTTTTTTTCAACAGGTATACTTTCACCTGTTAACATGGATTCATCTATTGTTGAATTCCCTTCAACGATAACACCATCAACCGGTATCTTGTTACCCGGTTTTATGCGAATCAGATCTCCAGCAACAACCTCATCAATACCAACTTCTACCTCATGTCCATTCTTGATCACATATGCGGTTTTTGGCTTTAGAGATATCAAAGATTTTATTGCATCTGTTGTTTTACCCTTTGAATACGCTTCAAGTAATCTACCAAGCAGAATAAGTGCTATAATCCATGCTGTTGTATCAAAGTAAACATGGGTTGTTTGTTTTACGGGCACAAATGTTACAACAGCAGAATAGAGATAAGCTACACTGGTACCAAGAGCTATAAGTGTATCCATATTTGTTGAAAGATGTTTTGCTTCTGCAAAAGCACCTCTAAAAAACTGGCTACCCGCCCAGAAAAGTACCGGTGTTGTAAGGATAAACATTATATAATTAATAAGACTTTCATATGTATCAGGTATACTTTTTAATACGGGTATCATTTCTCTCATACCAAGGAGCATTGTTATAATCGCAATAACAAAACTGAAGATGAATTTTATCTTTAAATTTTTAAATGCAATGAGTCTTAATGCTGTTTCAGCCTCATTGTCTCCTGCTTCTTCTATTACCCTGTAAGCACCTGCTGATGATACAGCCAGTTTAAAATCATTCATATCAAGCAAGCCTGGATCGTATTTTACAATGGCTTTTTCTGTTCCAAAGTTTACATTTGCCAAATATACACCATCAAGTTTTGATAGGGATCTTTCTATCTTTGCAACACATGATGCACATGACATTCCTTCTATTGGAAGCACTATGGTACTGATTGTGTTCGTTGGTTTTCTGTCTGTGTGTATAGGCACCTCAATATGTTGTCTGATTGGGGTAAGAAAACTTTCTGGATTCTGTTTAAACCTATCAACACATGCTTGAGAGCAAAAATAATATTTAACACCTTTGTATGTGAATGTTCCAGCCTCTTCGCCTTCTTCAACCATCATCTCGCATACCGGGTCTTTATGTGTTGTCATACTAATTTCCTTTCTTTTTATCAATCATACTGCATATCATTTTGCATTCACAACTATCACATTCAAGCTGTATGGTGGTGTGGGTTAAATTAAATTTTTCTCTCATAATATCTTCAATCTGGTGTATGATGGATGCACCGTCGCTTATCATTCTGTCATCTATTAAAACATGAGCACTCATTGCATATAACCCCGATGTTATGGTCCAGATATGCAGGTCGTGAATGTCTTTAACACCATTTATACTTAGCAATGCATGGCTTACCTGATTTATATTAATATTTGATGGTACATATTCAAGAAGAATGGAACTGGATTCTTTAATGATACCTATAGCACCCTTAATTATTATACCGCCAATAAGTATACTAATGATCGGATCTACTAAATACCACTTTTTCATTATGATCAATATGCCTCCTATGATAACACCTAACGAAGAGAGTGTATCACCAATGATGTGCAAGAACGCACTGCGTATATTGAGGTTATCGGCATGAGTATCTTTCAGTACATAGATACCTATCAGATTGGCTATAAGTCCGATCGATGCAATAACAAGCATGATGGAACCATTTATATTTGGCGGTGTCAGAAACCTCTTATATGCCTCATAGAATATAGTTATGGATATAATGATAAGGAGCAATCCATTGGTCAGTGCTGCCATAACCTCCACACGATGATAACCGTATGTTCTTGTGCTGTTGGGCGGCTTTTTAGCCACATTAAACGCAAAAAGGCTTAAACCAAGAGAAAATACATCGGTAAACATGTGTCCAGCATCTCCAAGCAGGGCAAGACTGTTACTGAGGAAGCCTCCGATAACCTCAGCCATCATCATTACGATGGTAATAATAAGGGCAATCAAGAGCCCTTTCGAGCCTGATTGGATGTTATGTTGATGTTCGTGTTCACTCATAGGATTGAGTTTTTTTTCTTTTAATGTAAGCACATTATTTATAAAATAAAAAGGGAAAAGTTGTTCGTCTATGCTAATAAAACAACGCCTTTTTTGGAATAGGGTTTATTTGCTGTAAATCACTCGTGTCTGTCTTTAACTTTTGTATTATTTTACTTGACTTGCATTTAATATAGATTTATTTCGTTTTTATGCCAAAGGAAACAAGCAAAAATAAAAAGAAAGTTTTAAAAAAAGAACACTTTGAAATACTGCTTGAGGATATTCAGGATAAATTAAAGTTTGTTGTAGAAGGTCACAGTATTCTGAATAAAAAGATAGATGATTTGACAAACGAACTCCACACGAGCCTTAAATCAACGCGAGATGAACTGGTATTTTTAATCAAGGCATCCATAGATAAATCAGAAGAGCGACTCACCAAAAAGATAGAAGATGGGGATAAGGCTGTTATTGAGTATCTTAGCAAAAAGATAGAAGATGGAGACAGAGCCGTTATTGAACATCTCACCAAAAAGATAGAAGATGGGGATAAGGCTGTTATTGAGTATCTTAGCAAAAAGATAGAAGATGGGGATAGAGCTGTTATTGAGCATCTTACCAAAAAGATAGAAGATGGAGACAGAGCCGTTACTGAACATCTCACCCAAAAGATAGAAGATGGGGATAAGGCTGTTATTGAGCATGCTGATCGCAGGTTTGATGAGCTAAATCACAAAATTGATACAATTAACGACAATCTGAAAACACATACAGAGAGTCTTGCTGACCATGAGGAAAGGATTTCAAGGCTTGAATCCAAGGGCTGATTTTGTTTAGAAACCTATCTTTCATAGCCTTTGTCATTTACATTTTATATTTACAAAAAATGCATTTGCGAATGCATTTTTGGATTAATTGCTTATATACTATCTATCATCATTTTGGCTATATATTTGAGAGCCAGTTCAATCCTTTTTATAACCCTTTCCTTGCCAAGGATCTCCATTATCTCATACAATCCTGGACTCACAGTTCTTCCAGTAACTGCAAGTCTTAATGGTTGAGCTACATCTCCTAATTTTAGCCCTGATTCAGCAGCATAACCCTTTATAACAGCTTCAATATTATTTTTTGAAAAATCATTCATCTGCGATAAACGAGACTTCATTATTTCAAGATGAGTAGCATTCTGTTTATTAAAAAGTTTTTTTGCTGCATTATCGTCATATTTTATCTCGTCCATAAAATAATAATCCATCATATCAACAAGTTCTACAAGTGTACGAGAGCGCATCTTTGTTTCGTCAATAAGTTTTAACAAATGTTGATCCTTGTTATATGACCATCCCCTTTCTGATAAAAATGGATCAAGAAGTAAAAGTAGTTGTTCAGCTGTTTTTCCTCTTATGTATGTTGCATTAAGCCATAGTAATTTTTCAGGATTAAATACTGCGGCAGATTTAGAGATATTATCAAATGAGAAATTATCAATCATCTCTTGCATTGTGAATATTTCTTTATCTCCAAAAGACCAGCCAAGACGCACAAGATAGTTTACCAGTGCTTCTGGCAGGTATCCTTCTTCTTTATAAGCCTCCACCGAGGTTGCACCGTGTCTTTTAGAGAGTCGAGCTTTATCTGCGCCATGTATAAGCGGTATGTGGGCAAATTGCGGAATAGGATAATTAAATGCATTATAAAGGAAGATCTGTTTTGGTGTATTATTAAGATGATCATCGCCCCTGATAACATGTGTTATCCGCATGTCAACATCATCTACAACAACCACAAAGTTGTAAGTGGGGCTTCCATCACTTCTAAGAATTACAAAATCTTCAATCTCTTCGTTCTGAAATACAATATTTCCCTTTACAATATCCTTAACTACTGTTGTTCCATACAAAGGTGATTTAAATCTTACCACATAAGGTTTATCTGTTGGTTGATCTGTTCTTTCACGGCATGTTCTATCATAGATAGGTTTTCTCTTTTCAGCAAGTGCTTTTGCCCTTTTTAGTTCCAGCTCTTCTGGTGTGCAATAACACCTGTATGCTTTGCCTTCTTTCAGTAGCTGTTCAACATGTTGTCTGTATAATTCTGTTCTTTGTGACTGATAAAATGGTCCTTCATCCCAGTGTAGCCCGAGCCATGTTAAACCATTTAGAATGGCATCAACGGATTCTTTTGTTGACCGTAGCTTGTCAGTATCTTCTATCCTTAATATAAACTTACCTTTGTTGTGCTTTGCAAAAAGGTAATTAAACAAGGCAGTTCTTGCCCCACCTATATGCAGGTATCCTGTAGGACTTGGCGCAAACCTGACTCTAACTTCGTTATTCATTTTTACTCCTTTATTATTATTTTTATAGGCATTGGCAAAAAAAATGCAATAGAAAGGTTCAGTTTAATTGCAATTTTTAATTAATAAAGGTATTTTATATTAATGAATATTTAAGAGGTTATAAAATTATGAATATGGAGACAATATTTAGAAGATTTAAACGCAGGATTGAGGACATGGATTCTTATGAAAAAACCAGGTTTTATACAATTATAGGTATGAGTCTGTTTGCCATTATTTTTATTATAGGATTGATTGTATTTGTCTCTTTGAGAAATCTTGATGTTGTCATCGGGGTTGATACAACAGGGTTACTTGGAAAGCCCGCTGTTTTTATAAATAACACATCTAATTCTACATTAAGGAATGTTTATGTAGAAATGGACGACAAATACACAGCTAAAGCTGATAAGATAAAACCAAGGCAATCTGTAGTTTTATATTTTACATCGTTTACACCACTGCCACCTCCTAACTATAGGCCATTAAAGGTGAAGGTAAAATCCGGGCTTGGAGTAAAAATAAAAAACATTCCGCGTGTTTCTAAATGAGTATTTCATTAGAGGATACCTATGTTGAGGTAATACTTCCTGTTCCAGTAGAACATGGCTTCATTTATCGGATTGATAAGACCACCCAAGGTATACAAGATATTACCATAGGCCAACGTGTTCTTGTACCGTTTGGTTCAAGAATGCTTACAGGTATTATTAGAAAAACTGGTATTGAAAAACCAAACTATGAAACACGGGTAGTTAAAGAGGTGCTTGACAGGGTTCCATGTATATCAATTGAGCTTTTTAAATTGTTAGAGTGGGCTTCTGATTATTATTTTCATCCTATAGGAGATGTATTTAAGCAATTTATACCTCACAAGGATATAGGACTTGAAGCTAATAAATTTTATAAAATATCAAGCTATAACATTGATTTAAATGATTTTTCTTCAAAGGAAAAAGAGCTTATTGCGTATTTGCTAAATAAAAAGGTATTATCAGCAAAGACTTTAGTAAAGAGGTTTAACAAGGATATAATAAATAGGCTTTATAAAACTGGGATACTTGAGGTTATATTCAAAACACCTGTAAAGCGATCCACAGATAGTGGCAAAGATCAGACAAATACTTATAAGGACATAAATGAAATAGACAGTATAACACCAACTGAAGAACAAAAAGAGGTTATTGATGAGCTCACAAACCATATGAAGACAAATACCTTTTTAGCTGCTTTGATAATGGGGGTAACAGGCAGTGGAAAAACAGAGATCTATATAAGACTTATAGAGAATGCTATTGCTCAAGGTAAAAATGCTATAGTACTTGTACCCGAGATAGCTTTGACTCCGCAACTGGTAAATAGATTTATTAAAAGATTTGGTTCTATGGTAGGTGTTGTACATAGTAAAATAAAATCTTCTTTAATTAAGGATACTTATCAGAGGATCCTGGAAAATAAAGTTCGTATTGTTATTGGTGTAAGAGCAGGTATATTTGTGCCTCTAAAACATGTAGGTATTATAGTGGTAGATGAAGAACACGAACATACCTATAAACAAGAAGACGGGTTCAGATACCACGCAAGGGATGTTGCCATAATGCGTGGAAAGCTTGAACACGCGCTTGTAGTACTGGGTAGTGCTACACCCTCTATTGAATCTTATTATAATGCACAAAAGGGGAAGTATAAATTCTATATGTTAGAACACAGGGTACACAATTTACCCATGCCTAAAATTTATGTAATTGATCTTAAACGAGAACACCCACACAAAATCGGTAATGAAATCCTTACAAAACCAGTAGTTGACGCACTTTTAGAGACTTTTTCTAAAAATAAGCAGGCTATTATTATGCTTAATAAAAGAGGGTATTCAGCAAGTATAGTTTGTGCTGATTGTGGACATGTGGAAAAGTGTCCTCAATGCGATATTTCTCTTACATATCACAAACAGTTTCAAAGATTGATATGTCATTATTGTGGGTTTTCAGAGCCAGTATTTAATAAATGCCCTGTGTGTGGTTCCCCAAATATAAAACCAATTGGCATAGGCACACAGAAACTTGAAGAGGAAATAAAAAGAATTTTCAATAATATCAATATGATAAGAATGGATAAGGATACAACTACAAAGATTGGCTCACATGAAAGATTTATCAATATGTTTAGTGCTGGCAGGATATTAGTGCTATTAGGTACCCAAATGGTAGCGAAAGGACTTGATTTTCCTGATGTGGAACTTGTTTGTTTGCCATTAATTGATGTTGGTTTAAACATACCTGATTTTAGAAGTGGCGAGCGGATATTTGATATTATAATGCAATCAGCAGGTAGGGCCGGGCGGGCAACCCCTGGTGCCAGGGTGTTCATACAGACCTATAACCCGGATTATTACCCTGTAAAATATGCAGTTGAATACAATACAGAATTATTCTACAAAACCGAACTTAACTATAGAAAAGACTTGTTTTATCCACCCTTTTCAAGGATGGCTTTGATCATCTTTAAACATAGGAAGCTTGAAAGTTTAAAGCATGCTATGGATATTGTTACTAAAGAACTTAACCGGATAGACAAAGATATAAAGGTATCTGGACCTGTACCCGCACCAGTAGGAAAGATTAAAGGGGTTTATGTTTACCATGTTTTGTTAAAGTCTACAAAAATTCAACCCTTGATTCGCACCCTTAAGTTTTTTAATAAGATATTTAAAACCTTAATCCCTGAGATTTCCTTTACAATTGATATGGACCCTCAACACTTTATTTAACCCATAATTCTTTAAACAAGCCTTTCTAAGACTTCAACAATAACATCTAATGATGGATCGCCGCTGTAGGAAAGGGAAATCCTTTTTACGCGTTGTAATAAGCGAGGTATATATTTCATAAATTTGTCATTTCCCTTGGCTATGTTTATATATCTAAATCTTCCTGCTGCCTTTAACATACGTTGAATACCTATAAGTGTGAAGATATCTTTAAATCCAGGGGAGGCATATGGACTTTTTGAGAGATAGTATTCAACCATTTGTTCTACGAATTCTTCCGGAAGATCAACATACGCGTCCCTTAGTAATGAAGCGAGGTCATAATGTGGCGGACCTATTAATGCGTCTTGAAAGTCAATCGTGTATAATTGTTCTTTAAAATAAATCAGGTTTCTTGAATGATAATCCCTGTGGACAAAGATGTTTGAATACCTTTCAAATAACACTGATAATCTGTGAAAAAGCCTTTTAATCTTTGACATGAGGTTATGCGGTAGTTCCACGCCTGCTTTTACAATCCCATACTCAATAAAATGATCAAATTCAAATTCGTAAAGATTACCATTAAACCTGTTAAGCCTTGCATAGCACCAGTTGGGTATGTGTTCTTCTTTAACCTGAAACCTTATCATCATATCTATTGCCTGTTTATATAACTCAGGAGATATACCCTTTGTATTTATAACATCACCAAGTAAGTCATTACCAAGGTCATCAAGTATAAGTATACCTTCTTTTTCATCCTGATAATGAATCATAGGGATACGAATACCCAGTTGGTTTAAGTATCTATGGATATTTATGAATGGGAGTTCATTAAAGTCCTTTGAGTGCTCTGCTATCTCCTCAGATACAATGGCTTTATCTGAAGAAGCATTTACCATGGCAATATAGCTTCTGTCATTATCAAGGTAACATCTGTAGTAGCTTCTATTTGAGGCGTCACCAGGTAGCCTCCTTATTGAAACAACCTTTTTTAAGCCTGCGTTGTTGAAAACAGATAATATCCTTTTTTCTGTTAACTCAAAATCATCATTCATATTACATGTATTGTACAAAGTACAGAAATGCACTAAACCTTAAAAAGGCAATGTGTATTTGCTTTATGTTTTTTCCCATAGTTTCATGGTTTGCTTACAGGCAGGGTCAGGGATGTAAAGTCCCTGACCCTGCTTTTATACCATCAGTATATGATCTAAAACTAATTTATATTCATTGGTTTGTATGTAAATGATTTAAATAGCTCTATTTGATCCCCAAAGTTTGGACCAACAGTACCTGTGCCG
>Ga0078972_1003553_pt1 | contig 46227 bp, 50 predicted proteins | sample YelNatPaOPGAMG01_FD_67568 | JGI IMG/M metagenome (GOLD analysis project Ga0078972, IMG submission 67568) | Hot spring thermophilic microbial communities from Obsidian Pool, Yellowstone National Park, USA - OP-RAMG-01 (SPADES assembly) (version 2) | ecosystem: Environmental > Aquatic > Thermal...
TCCCTCGAATGCAAGCTCTTCTCTTGGTGCAGGAACAACCGGCTGGACATATCCGCGGCGAAGGACTGCGAGAGCTGGGGTGTCACGATTGAGACCCCTGCAAGCGAGGTGATGATGAAGGGGAGCTACTCAACCACCTTGGAGGAAGTCGTATCAAAGACCGCGGAGAATGCCGCATACGCGAAATCCGAGGGGATGCAAGTCGTACTCCTCCTCGTGGATTCGACCAGATCGGACTTGGACCTTCTGAAGAAGATAATCTCTGGAACCGAAAAATACTGCGACTCGTTCGCCCTCTCCGATTCTTTCGGCGCGATACTCCCGATGGCCATGTATGGGCTCGTCAAGAAAGTGCGCGAGATGACCGCGAAGCCTATTGAAGTGCATTGCCACAACGATTTTGGGATGGCTACAGCGAACACCTTGGCAGGAGTAGCAGCAGGGGTATCCGCTGTACATGTCACCGTTAATGGGATGGGTGAGAGGGCCGGCAACACGTCACTGAGCGAGGTGGCGCTCGGACTTAAGTTGCTTATGGGAATCGACTCAAATATCAAGCTGGGGGAGCTTTACCGCCTCTGCAAGCTTGTGGCGGACATCTCTGGCTTCCCGATCCCTATGAATAAGCCGATAGTAGGCGCAAATGTATTCAACATCGAGTCCGCCCAGTCAGCGCAGTGGACGTCCAAGGCAGAGGAAGGGTATCTATCGTACCCGTTTGCTTTCGATCTCGTGGGCCACCCTGAACCGCGGATAATCCTGAGCAAGAAGAGCGGACCTTACAACCTTGACCTCAAGCTCAAGGAACTTGGTCTAGACATCCCGAGGGAGCGGTACCCCGAGATCCTCGGAAGGGTATATGAGATCTCACTGCAGAAGAGAGGCGCCGTCTCAGACGAAGAATTCCTTGAAATCCTCCAGGACCTCGGACTGTACAGGTATAAGCAGGAGGATCTGATGAGGGCATAGGAAACAATAATTTAATCACCTTTTTTATTTTGTTGAACCATGAAGATATTCAAGGACGGAATTACAGTCGGGGCGCACCCTGCATTATTCCTCCCCAAGTATGGAACACTGGTTATCGCAGACCTCCACATAGGGTACGAGAGCTCCCTGGGTCAGAAAGGAGTCTTCCTGCCCCAGAACTCCTATACCGCCATGCGCAATAGGATCGAAGAGCTGCTCAGGGCTACAGGCGCCAAGAAACTGGCGATTCTAGGGGACTTGAAACATGAATTCGGGAAGCCCTCGCCACAGGAGTGGGTTGAGGTCAAAGACCTGCTCGAAACACTTGGGGCTATGGGTGTGGAGACCCATGTGGTGCGCGGCAACCACGACAACTACGTCATCGCTATTCTTTCAAGGTATGGCGTCCACCTGCACGAGCATTTTCTGATGATGGACCACATCGTGCTTACGCACGGACATTTGGAGATGGATCTGCCTGAGAATGCCAAAGTCATCTTAATCGGCCACGAGCACCCTGCAGTCTCTTCATTGGACTCCTCGGGCGCCAGATACAAGTTCAAGTGCTTCCTTGTCGGGAAGTACAGGGGCAAGCGGCTCGTGGTGCTGCCTGCATTTTCCCCACTTTCGGCAGGCTCCGGGATAAATGAGATAGATCGTGAGGATTTGCTATCTCCTTACCTGCGAAAATCAGACATAGATGAATTCGTGCCACTCGCGGTGGAGGACGGAATAGGCATTTTCCGTTTCCCTCCAATCGGAGTGATGCGCAGGATCCGTAAGGGGGACGGGGCTAACGGCCAGGGCAGGAATCAGTATATATAAAATATATGTAGTATTTTTAATGATAAAAAATTAATAATTTTTTAGAATATAAATAAAAAATATATTCACTATATTTTGGTATATATAGCGAGTTTTTAAGGATGTTGGTTAATATTTTATTTAACAGTGATTGGAATGCGGATTGAGAACAAGATAGAGGGTGATATTAAGGTAGCCGAGGAGCTTACGGTGAATGGCACCATAACGGGGAGTGCAGTCGTTTCAAACGGCGGCAAGCTCATACTCAATGGGATAGTCAAGCAGGACGTGATCCTCGAAAGGGGATCTTATGTCGAACTCTACGGCGAGGTCGAGGGCGACGTTCACAACCACGGCGGCGAGCTGAAATTGTACGGGAAGGTCAACGGTTCGCTTTACAAGGATGCAGGTGTGATCGTGATCCATCCGACCGCTGTCATCAAAGGCAAGATTTACTGATTTTCTATTTTTTCCATCCCCCTTGGATTCACAATCGTTAACAAGCTCCCCAAGATTAGGCCGATTCATGGCGCGATTCAAGTTCATTTCAAGCATGGGATCCGCTCAATCCTCAGGCCTATGATCTGTGCTTGCATCCTTTTGGATGGCAGAAGGGGATCTATTAGTTTCGGGGGCTGTGGGGGCTTCGGCGGGGGCTTTAGAGGGGTTAGAAGCGCTCGGCGCTCCATTACTGAGCATTGAAGCGAATGCCTCTGCCCATGAAAGCGCTGCCCTCCCTCTTTCTGTTATCGTGTAATTTTTGTTCACCCTGTCCACTGCCAAATAGCCCTCCTTTGCTAGCGCCCTCAAATGGAACTGGAGGTGCCCAGTCCTCAAGCCAAGAGCTCTGCTCATCTCTGTGAACTTCATGCTCCCTTGGCTGAGCAGCCTCAGCAAGATAATCCTCCACCTGTTCGAGAGCGGCATCAGGGCATTCTCGATCTCGATGGGTTCTGGCGATCCATTCGTCTTTGTTTTACCCGTGATGGCATTGTTGGGCTGATCAGAGGAGTCCCGGCTGCAATTGGATCCGAGCGTGGTGTCAAACACAGTTATCAGGATCTTGACTTCTTTTGTAAGGCTCAAAACTCTCTCCGTGCAGGCTGCGTCGAGGCAGGGCCTTTCAGAGGATTCGATCAATACTTCCAACTGACTCAGGAGGAGCAGCGCGCCCGTCGTGTCGCCCCTTGCAAACCGTCTGAGCCCACCCTCGATCGTCTCTCTCACTTTGTCGAAGCAGTGCTCCTTAATCTTGCATTCCGAAGTTCTGCCAATGCCATTCATCTCGGGGTTGAGCAACCCTTGGGTTTCTATGCCGACCAGTGCCCTGACCTCGTCACAGAAAGCCCGGCGGAGGTCTTCATACCTGATCTTGCCAAAATCCCTCCCCAGCGCCCTTATCTCATTCCTTAGCCCTTCGATTTCTTCAAGCAGTTTCGTTTCCAACCGGGATCACTTTAATAATTAAATATTAAAAAGTAATACTTATATCTACTGCAGGGGTATTAATAGCGGGGGTAATTTTGTGGTAGCTTTACCTGCAGATGTAATGAAGATCCTCAACGATCCGCGGGCCTCAAAAATACTTGGAACAAAGACTCCTGATGGGCATGTCCACATGATCCACGTCGGCAGCCTGATGGCACCAGATCCAAACACAATAGTTGTAGGCGCAATATTGATGAAGAGGAGCAGCAGCAACATGGAGAACATGAAAAAATCGAGGGAGCTTGTATCCCTCCTGGTCACGAAGGAGATGACCTCATACGAGATCAGGGCAGAGGTTAAGGATTACCTGACTTCTGGGGCGATTGTTGACAGGATGAATTTGGAGCTAAAAAAGATCGGCCTCTCTGCGAGGGGCGTCTGGGTGCTCGAGCCCAAGGAAGTTTGGAACCAGAGCGCAAGCTACGAGGCTGGCAAAAAGATAGCCTAGCTTGACGGATCCTCTACTTTTTTTGTTTAACTTCAATAAGTTCGCTACGAGAGTTGCCCGTGGCGCTTTACAACCTCTCGTGGTTCAAATAAGAAATATTTATATAAAAAGCCCCGTTATTTATGGAACTAAGTGATAGTGATGAGGAGTACTGCTGGTGCCTGCCTTCTATTCATTCATACCTGATCGTCTGCCATTTGAAGCCGTTCCACCTCGCAGCAGTCCTCTCATATCTGCAAACAGAATTCTTATGGTGATCAGGAGGGGCTTTGATGAGGGTTTCAGGAGCTAAAGCCTTAGTGGAGGCGCTGAAGGGCGAGAAGGTCGAAGTGATCTTCGGCATACCTGGGGGCTCCACAATACCTTTCTACGACGCTCTTTACGAATGCGCTGAGAAGGGGGATCTGAGGCACATACTTGCCCGCCATGAGCAGTGCGCTGCGCACATGGCCGACGGATACGCGAGGGCGAAAGGCATACCTGGCGTATGCACTGCCACAAGCGGCCCTGGTGCTACAAACCTTGTGACGGGGATAGCCGTCGCGCATATGGACAGCTCACCAGTCGTTGCGATAACGGGGCAAGTCCCCCGTTCCATGATCGGGAAGGATGCCTTCCAAGAGGCTGACATTGTGGGAATAGTCACCCCGATCACCAAGTATGCCTTCCAGGTAACACGGGCCTCAGAAATACCCGATACCGTAAGGGCTGCCTTCATGCTTGCAAACACAAACCGGAAGGGCCCTGTATTGGTCGACATCCCGAAGGACGTCTTCTACGAGGAGGTCGATTATATGGAGGCAGAGAAGGTCAGGATAGGCGGGTACGTTGTGAAAAGCGGCGATCCCCATCCCTATTCGATAAAGCGGGCTGTAGGCCTCATGCTGGAGTCTGAGCGCCCGCTCATAATAGCCGGAGGGGGAGTGATTGCTTCAAACGCAAGCGCTGAGCTCGTGAGGCTCGCCGAGATGATGCCCGCTCCGGTAGCGACAACCCTGATGGGAAAAGGGGCCATCCCTGAAGTCCACCCTCTCTCGCTTGGTATGATCGGGATGCACGGGAAAGGGGAGGCAAACATGGCCGCGGAAGAGGCTGACCTCATCATAGCAGTGGGCATGCGCTTCAATGACCGGACTGTGGGCAGGATGGAAAAATTCGGCGAGAACGCCAGGATAATACACATAGACATTGACCCTGCGGAGATAGGGAAGAACTTGGGTGTCGATGTCCCAATCGTGGCTGACGCGCGGAAGGCCATTGCGGCAATCGCTGACCGCCTGCTCGAGGTGGGGATAAGGAAGAAAGAGAACGAATGGTCGAAAAGGATAGCCGAGCTTAAGGAGAAGTACAAGGAATTCTACAACAGCGAAGAAGCAAAGGGGTCCCTCAGCCCCAAGCGAATAATGAAGATCCTCCGCGCCTGCATACCTGAAAGGTCGATCATTACCACCGGAGTGGGGCAAAACCAGATGTGGGCGGCCCTTCATTTCCAGGTGTTAGAACCGCGCACGTTCATCACCTCTGGGGGGTTGGGGGCCATGGGTTTCGGGTTCCCGGCTTCGTTGGGCGTCAAGGTTGCATGCCCTGAAAGGCCCGTCTTCAACATAGACGGCGACGGGAGCTTCTTGATGACCGAGCAGGATCTGGCCACTGCTGTGGTAGAGCGGATCCCGACCGTAACCTTGGTGATGGACAACCGGGTGCTTGGGATGGTCAGGCAGTGGCAGTGCATGTTCTGCGACAAGCGCTACTCAGAGACGGATCTGGGGGCGGTTCCTGACTTTGCCAAGCTTGCTGAGGCATACGGGGCAGAAGGGATCAGGGTGGAGAGCTACAGTGAGCTCGAGTCGGCGATAAGAAGGAGCGTCTCTGCCGAAATGCCTGTTGTGATAGATGTCCCTGTCTCGCAGGACGAGAAGGTGCTCCCGATGGTTCCTCCTGGCAAGACGCTCAGGGAGGTGGTCTGGTTTGGCTGAAGACGGCATGCGCATAATATCTGCACTCGTCGAGGACAGGCCGGGCGTGCTCTTCAAAGTCGCCTCGCTTATCAGGAGACGCGGATTCAACATAGCCACAATAACGGTTGGAGGAACCGAGAAGGACAATATCTCGAGGATAACCATCACAATGAGAGGAAATCCTGCGATCGTCGAGCAGCTGGTCAAGCAGCTCAGCAAGATCCCTGACGTAATCAAGATCAGCGAGCTTGACCCCGAAGACTCTGCATTCAGGGAGCTGGCTCTTGTGAAGGTTTCTGCGACCGATCCGGCGAAACGTTCTGACATCCTTAACTACATCAACATCTTCAGGGCGCGGGTGATCGATGCCTCGAAGGACTCGCTTGTAATAGAGGTTGTCGGGCAGCCGAGGAAAATCCAGGCATTCCTTGACCTCATGAAGGGCTTTGGGATAATCGAAATGGCAAAGACTGGGATTGTCGCCCTCTCTAGAGGAGCCAGGTCCACTTCGATAGTTGACTGATCGTCTTGTGAATCTTTATTTTTTCACTGGTGCCCCCCCACAAACGGGAAAAAAGGCAAATGTTTTATTTTCTCAGTTCGAATATGATTCCAGAGGAGATCTCAATGGGCTACATGTGCGGATGCATAAACGGGCACACTTGGTGGTACTTCACCGACGCGACCCCATGTCCATACTGTGGCACCACTGAGAAGGTTTGCACCGAATATGAACGCAAGGACCTCGTCAAATACGAGTGCGAGAAGAACCACAAATTCTGGGCTGACTACAAGGTCACCATGTGCCCGCTGTGCGGCACCAAGAACGTAACCAAGAAGAGCGCCTAAACAAAACCTCTTCTTTTTTTCAGGTTTGTTGACTTTGTAGGTGGGCTGAAAATAGTATTTGCAACAATGAGGCAGCATTTGCGGTTTAATTGCCCTCGTGCACCGCAGCAGTTGATTGGTTTTTTCCTTCGTTACAGGCGGATTCGATGTAGAGTTTGATTTTAACGCGTCAATTTTGGTCATATTTATAAACAGCAAAGTATATTCAAATTCCGGTGAGATGTATGGTAACCATATACAAGGACAATGACGCAGATCTTTCTATACTCAAAGGCAAGAAAATTGCAGTTCTCGGCTATGGCAGCCAAGGCAGGCACCAGGCCCTGAACCTCAAAGACAGTGGCTTGGACGTGGTCATAGGCTTGAAGAAGGGGAGCAAGTCTTGGAAAGTCGCTGAGCAAGACGGATTCAATGTGTACTCTGTCGCTGAAGCCTCTAAGATTGCGGACTTCATAATAATGCTGATACCTGACGTGAGGCAGCCTGAAGTTTACGCCTCAGAGATCGCGCCGAACCTGAAGGCTGGCAAGATCCTCGGCGTGTCTCACGGCTTCAACATCCACTTCGGCCTCGTGAAACCCCCGAAGGATATCGACGTGATAATGGTCGCACCGAAGAGCCCTGGCGTCAGGGTTAGGGAGGAGTACCTGAAGGGATATGGCGTCCCCTCAATAGTCGCGGTATACCAGGACTACTCAGGGAAGGCTTGGGCTGAGACCTTGGCGTGGGCAAAGGGAATCGGATCGACTAGACCCGGGGTCATAAAGACCACATTCAAGGAGGAGACTGAGACCGACATCTTCGGTGAGCAGTGTGTCTTGGTCGGCGGTCTCATGGAACTCATAAAGACAGGTTTTGAGGTCTTGACGGAGAAGGGCTACCAGCCAGAGGTTGCATATTTCGAGGTATGCAACGAGGCTAAGCTGATAATGGACCTGATCTTCCAGGGCGGGATGGAGAAGATGCTCAAGGGCGTCAGCGACACCGCCAAGTACGGTGGGCTCGTTTACGGTCCAAAGGTCATTGACGACGATACAAAGAGGAAGATGGAATGGGTTCTCGGGAACATCACGAGCGGCAACTTTGCAAAGGAATGGATGTCTGATCCAGCAGCGAGCATGAAGCGCCTCAGTGCCCTGATGGAAGAGACGATGAACCATCCGATAGAGAAGGTTGGCAAGGAAGTCAGGCGCCTGATGGGTCAGGAGAAATAGCTCAGTTAATTGTAAGACCGTGCTCCTTTCTTTTTTTTTGGAAAAAATAATATACTCATTTTCAGTAATTAATATCTGGTCTTGTAAATGCGCAAAAAAACTTTTTCCATACCTCTTTTGCTGATCTTTGTTCTGGCGCTGATCTCCTTTTCCCCCGTCCGTGCTGAAAATTTAACAGTGACGATAAATGCTTCTGGACTAGGTAGCGGCGCAACTGGAACCGTAATCAATTTTATGGGAACAAATGTCGCTGCTTCGCAACTGCCGAAGCAGTTCAGCGTGGCAAACGGCACAAATGCAACTTATGCATGGCAGCAATACGTTACGGTCAACTCGACTTACAGGTTTGCATTTGTCAATGCCTCGAAAACAACAACGATTGTCAGTTGCTTGCCAGGGATACCTCCAATTTGCATATTTCTGCCATTCACAACAAACATGACTCAGAGTGGTACAATACTCATCACAACCAATACCTCTATGATGGCTTACTATTCCCCTGAGGTCTACTTGCAGTACGCCACATCTGCAGGAGGCTCAGCGAATATCACCTCAGGATGGTACCTGCCTGGCACAGCTCTTGTGATCTCAGCCACACCCAACTCAGGGTACAACTTTGATGGATGGACCACGACTGGATCACTCTCAGTCCAAAACTCAAGCGCATCTGTGACAACGCTTACGATCAACGGACCTGGCACCGTCACAGCAAAGTTCGTAGTCGCCCCTCCCCCGCCATCCGGGTTCCCCATGGAGTACGTAATCTTGATTGTTGCGGTCGTTGCTGTTCTCGGGATAGCGGGCGCATTCCTGATGAGAAGGAAGCCAAAGCCGCCGCCTGCCCCTAGACCAGTAGCGCTGAGGATAATCCCTGAAAAGAAGGAGATATTTGCAGACGGGCGTTCCTCGACAGACGTCGTTGTCGAGCTGGTGGATTCAGAGGGTAAGCCTATCAGCTCTGATGTCGTGAGAGAAGTTCACCTGTCCGCCTCAGACGGTACAATTCCGCAATCTGTAACCATTCCAAAAGGCGCATCCTCAGCAAGGGTCCAGCTGTCATCTTCAATTCGCGTGGGTCAGGTGAATTTGACTGCATCGTCAAAGGAACTTCAATCCGCCCAAGCGACAGTTGCCTTCGTTGAAAAGAAGCGGTACTGCATGGTCTGCGGACAGAGGATGCCTATCGATGCTAGGGTCTGCCCGAGCTGCGGAAGCGCTCCGCCCTCAGGCGCAGATACAAAAGTATGCCCGAACTGTGGGGCCGTCATACCTATCGTGGCAAAGTTCTGCAGGGAGTGCGGAGCAAGCCAGCCTGCATGACCAATTCTTATATCCTTCTTTTTTTATGATATGATATAGGGGAGTCCTTTGGGTTCTATTGCCGCAAAATTAGGCGATTTTGTAAATGCTACTGACGTCCACATGGTCATGATGCCTTCTCCCGGAGGCCCTGTGCCTGTTTTTGTGAGCCTGCCTTTCCTTGGTCCTATTGCAGAACAGGTCAGCAAGGATGTTTTCATTGGGGGTTTGCCTGCAGCGACTGTGGGCAGTGTTGCTATCAATACGTCGCCCCACATAGCCCCGCCTCCAGGAACCTTTGCGAAGCCTCCTTCGAACAAGGCCCAGATCGTCGATGGAAGCAAGAGCGTATTAATAAACGGCAAACCGGCAGCCCGGGCGGGCGATCCCGCATTGACTTGCAACGATCCTGTTGATATGCCGGTCGGAACTGTTGTGGCAACGGGGAATGTATTCATAGGCTGACGGTTTGATTTTAAGGGCGGGCACCATCGACTAAAAAGGGGATTGGTTGAGACATATTAAAAAAGTTCAACCAACCTTCCCCTTGCCAATCTCTATCCTCTCTATCACGCCAACCTCAAACTCCACTGAAATCTCCTTCTCCGCGATGCAGACGATCCTCAACCCGTCCTCCAGCCGTATCCCTTTCAACGGTCTGATTCCGATGCCTCGCCTTTCAAAGGCATCCGATTCGGCGAGCAGGACCTTGACAACTTCCTCGGCGAGGGAATCCGTCTTCTGGCTATCGCCCCCCCTGATGTCGATGAAGTACTTGGAGATGAGCTTGAGCGCCCTCCTCAGCACATCTGCCCTTGTTCTGTAAGAGATCATGGCTTTCCATACTGGCTGCCTGAATTCGATTATCCCTGCCTTGTAGTCGACTGTATAGCCTTCCCCTTCTGCTATCTTTGTCCAGCTCTCCTTTCCCGACTCATGTCCTTTTCGCTCGAGTACTTGGACCTCCAGGCTGCCCCCCTCTGGTTTGTTCTTGAGCCTCTTCCTTGCTTCGTCTCTTTTCAGTTCGAGGACTTCGCTGATCTCTGCCGTCTTGGAACCCTCGCTGTCTACTGCCTGCTGAGCCCCGAACTTGAAGCCCCCGCAGGAAACCCCAACCGAAGGCGTGCCCTTGATGCGGTCCAATGCGCCGACCTGATCCCCTGGAACCCCTTTGAGGTTCTTGCGGAGGGTCTCGATCAGAAGTTCTTCGATCTCTTGCAGCATTCCATGTCACTCTTGCAGAATGGCCCCTGATCGGATCCTTGATGAATAGTGTATGACATTGCCAATCCTGGGGGCGCACTCCGGGTTGGTATTCCTGAACGTGACCGTGAGCACTTCTTTCTCAGGGGAGGGGTTCTTGGCCCTGTAACGGTACCACACATTCTCGTTTGGGGAGAGCAGATATTCGATGTAAGGGTTATCGGTCCCCTTCGGCCTGAGCTTGGACCTCTCGTGCACGTAAAGGCCATTGACCACCGCACTCGTGCCGTCGATGTACTCGAATGTTATCTCGAGCGTCTTCCTGTCCCCGTTCTCTGCCCCTGACCAGTAGTCCATTGACTCGAACTTTGCGGCGATTCCGAACCTGCAGATCACCCCTTCAGATCCCTTTTGAGCAACCCATTGCCTCGTGATCAGCCCGACCACGGGGGAGTCGTATGACGTCTTCTCCCCTGGCACAACCTCGTTCAGCGCGTAAGAGGTACCTACAGGGCTGACCATGTTGAGAAGGGTCTCTGTCTGCTCCATGCTGTCAATGTATTCCCTCAGCTTATGGAGTCTCGCCTCAAGATCTTGTATGTCCCCGAGGATCTCCTCCTGCATCCTGTTCCAGTCCTCAGACCTTATCACTTCACCGGGCTTTCTCAGAATTGGCTTGAATTTACCCACAAACCCACACTCCTTTTTGATCATTGACCATAGGTTAGATCACCCTGACTCTTGATGACACACCAGCGGCCCTCATCTTCGAGACAAACCTCTCTACGTCCTCGACCCCCAGGCCGCTCCTCTTCAGCGCCCCAGATCTTATCCTCACCTCGAAAGAGGCTGGGGCATGCCCTTCCCATTCAAACCTGATCGTCAGATACGGGATCCCCTTGGTGAACGTGTGCTCGTCGAACTTTGCAGAATCGAAGACACCAAGCAGCCCGCTCAGGGACTCGCTGTACTTCCATACGGATCCCTCCCTGAGGAGCCTGGGGAACCCCTTGATCTCGACCCTGCCCGTCACATCCTCCCCGTTGAGCTCCGACCTGCCCTTTGAAAGCACTAATTCCTGACCGCCAACCAAGGTTCCTTTGAAGGTCACAACCTCTCCTGTCTTCAGGTTTGTCAGCGTCGGGTCCTTGACCTCCCCGCCCTCCTCAATCGAGATGCTTATCCTCGGATCCACGTCCTCAACGGTCCTGCTGCTGATCGTCCAGGTCTCGCCTGCCATGACCTTCACCTCCTCTGAGAGTGAAAGGAGCGGGTTTTCCACGATCTCGACGTCTCCTTCTGTAGAAGTTCCAATCAGACCCATGACTGATTCGAGTATGGCCCTGACTGTGCCTCCCCCTCGGTAGTCGCTCACTGCCCTGCGGATCCTCGACCTGTACTTTTCGTCGCCCTCCCCTTGCATTCTCTTTGATGCAACGGCTGCACCAAGGAGGTCCAGGTCTTGTCCCCTGGCGGAGTCCACCCAGTGCGACCTCATTATTTCGGCTATCTGGTCATCAGCGTCGTCGATCTGGGATGCGAAGGAGGAGATAAAAGCGTAGACAAGCGAGCTCCTATCCCACCCCTTGTAGAACTTGGGGAGCCTGTCGCACATCTTTTCTGCTCTACTCATACTTCTCACGCACCCCAAATGTGACGCTCACATTCCTCGGGATTGCCCTCTCGTCCGTTTCGATCCTGATGTTCTCGCCCCGGCTGAGCAGGGGCTCGCCTGTCCTATATGCCGCAAGCTTAAGGTCTCTCACGTCCCAGACGCCGTCCACCGCCAGGCACGATGCTATAATTTTGGAATACAGTACGTCCTCGGCGATCTTCAGAGATGATATGTAGCCCCTGACTGATGCCTCCACGTCCCTGATGACCTTTCCAGGATCTGTTGGCGCCTCAATTATGGCCGTCATTGAAACATCGATGTGCACTACTTTGGGCCTCAGGAATTCCACCTTTATGCCCGCAGCCCTGGTCTCGTCTATGACCTTCCTTATCTCTGCCTCGTCGCCACCATCCACAACGACCCTGACTATGCCTGGGACCCCTCCTGGCATCTCATCGATGAGTATGGAGTTGACGCCCTTGACCGACTTCAGGGCGGAATCTAGCGATGAAGGCGTAGCCTTGGCTGCGAACTCCAGCGCATGCCTTGCCCTCTCCCTGAGCTCTTCATCTGTCTCTGCCTCAGATCCGTTGGAGATGTCCCCCTTGTTTATCACATATTCTACGCCGATAACCGGCTGCGGCATTATTGTTATTGCACCTGCGGGGACGTTGCCCTTCTTTCCGGGGACTGTGCAGACGACCGGCACGTCACACTCCCATCTCCCCCCTTCGGCAGGTTGCAGCACCCCTTCTTCAGTCGTCAGGAACACCTTTGCATCTTCAGGTGATGTGGCGAATGTGGAAACCTTCGTGTTCTTTGGGATCTTTATCTGCTGGAATGCCGTATAGTCGATCTTGAAGACTGTGCGGGGGTCCGGCTTTCTCCCTCCTGGGAGCCATGCCAGCCTCCTTCCTGACAAACTGTAGTCAGACGTCGTGAAGACCGTGGCCTGCCCGCCAGATATGCCCTCGACTTTGGTTATCTCCTTGACCAGAGCGTTCTTCAATTCGTAGCTTTCCGAACCGTCGTAAAGATGGACCTCCCCAGACACCTCGATCTTCTCTGGCTCGCTTGTCCTCCCGAATGTTACCCTCCCTGAAGAAGGCCTCGGCGCCCTCCTCGTAATCCCTAGGAGCGAGACCGTCATCTCCAGGGCCTCGCCTGTTGCAGTCTCTAGGAAACCAGCCCGGTATGCGGCATCGAGCTGCTCGTAAAGGAACTCGATCTCCCTGCTAATCCCCTCGACTAGAGTCCTGAGCACGCTCCCAGCGCTGGTGTCAGTAAGCCCGCCGGGCCTGGCATACCTGTATGTTACCGTGAATTTGGTTCCTTCGTCCGGTCTTGCCCCGCCTGCAATCCACTCGACTGAGTTGCCTGAGAGCCTGTAGTCCTTCGCGCTGGAGAACTCCGCCATTTTCCTCTTGGACATGCCCGTGATTTTGATGATTTTAGTGACGGGGGCGTTCGCAAGCCGATAAGCCCCCCTGCTTCCTTCGAACTCGAATTCTTCGGACGCCTCTAAGCCCGTTATGCGTGCCAAGACATCTTCTGTTATCTGATCGTAGCTCTTAGCCTTGAATGGCATACTATGCCACCTCCAAGTGGAACGGATACCTTATGCTCAAGGTTCCCCCTCCTGATTCTGGAATAACCGTGATCTCTATTGTGACCAACCCGGGGTCGTCCCTGTCCGGGATTGCTGTGACCGAGACCAGCTCCTGGATCCTCCTCTCCCCGGCAAGGCTCGACGCCACCGCCCTGTGGATGAGGCTCATTGACCTCTCGTTCCTGGGCTGCCCCAAGACCTCGCTGAGCCTCGAGCCGTAGCCTCTGTGCCCTAAGTCCTCCATCTCCCCAACTGTTGTCGAGAGCCTGCAGATTATGGCCTGAGCCAGGTTGTCAATACCCTCGACTGTTGCCAGGTCGCCAGACTTGTCAACTGCCAAGTCTGCACCGGTGCTGTCTATCCTTAACCTAAGATCCCTGCCCAATCTCTCATTGCTCAAAGCGTCCCTCTCCCAATCAGTTTATGTTGACGATGCCGCCCTTGATCTTGACCGTGGCCGCCCCCTCAACACTGGCCTGAACTCCAGCACTCAGCTCTGCGTTGTTCGAGGCAGTGTTTTTCAGGTTGTTTCCGGCTGTGACATTGACATCTTTCCCGCCGTCCACATTGACGTTATTGCCTGATGATATGCTTAGATCTTTCTGGGTGGTTATCCTAAGGTTTGACGCGGAGATTGAGATGTCCCCATCGGCCTCGATTGCCGTATCGCGCTTGGACTTGACCTTGACGTCGCCGCTCGCCTCAATTGTGACGTCCCCACCCCTCTGTATCGTGACCTTCGTCGCACCCGCGGTCACCGTCACCTCTGCGTCCTTGAGGCATACTTTCATGCCTCCTGGGAGCTGGATGTAGACTCTCCTCAACTCCTTGTCTTCCTCAAAGGGCGCAGCATAGACTAGCTCCCCTGTCTTGCTGACGGGCGGGCGGTCTTTTTCGTTGTAAATGCGCCCTATCACTATCGGGAAGTTCACATCGCCCCCGACGAAGTCTATTAGCACAAGATCGCCGACCGAGGGTGGCACAACCAGCCCGTATGCAGCGGTTGCGATCTGGACCCCCCTGAGCTCCAGCTCGCTGTTCTTTAGCCTGACATTGCACTCATAGTTGTCCTTGTCCCCCTCACTTGAATGAGGGAATACGGATGTGACTATCCCCAGCTCAGGCGTCCTGAGCTTGCTTATCTCCTTCCTTGCCACGTCTTTCATAGCCTTGACTATGCTCATTCCAACTTCCTCCTGCAGGTAAAAGTGCTGGTGAAGCCCCTTGAAACGCTGAGGCTGTGCTCAACCCTCGTGACCTCATGCGAACCCTCGATCTCACGGTCGTCAAAGCCCTCGAGTGTTATGGTGTCCCCAACCCTTATGCCCGGCTTCCCCTCCGACTTCAAGTTAAGCATCAAAGTGTATTTCGATGCCTCGAGCAGAGCCTCTCCTGCCTTTTCCACACTTTCGCTGCTCTTGAGCGACGCCTCTGCCATAGCCAGTGCCCTCTCACCGCCCTTCGTGAACTTGACCTCCTCTTTTGCAGCCCAGTGGTAGGTATCTGCCCCCTTAGAGCCGACAGGGCTCTCCCCGAAGACCGCCACACCGTCGTATGGAGACCCCTTCCTGATTGCCCAGACCTCCAGGAGATCCTTCCCGTACGAGAGCCTGTGCTCCTTTCCCCCTCCAGCCCTCCTGAATATGAGCTTCCCGTCCTTGTCAAAAAAGGCGTCCGCGCCGCAAATCTTGCCCAGCCTGACAATGTGCTCGAGCAGGTTCGAGCGATCATCGATGGCGTAGTACGGGTAATTGATCCCATTCTCGAACTCCTCCACGTCAACGCCCGCCTCTTGCGCGAGGGCAACCACGATCTCTCCTGAGGTGCGGCTCATGAAAACCATGTTTGACCTCTTCCTGAGCAGCTTCGAACCGATCCCGTCGATCGAGATCAACACAGAATTGAGCCTCACCTCTGCCCTTGCAAGATTCCCGACCATGATCTTCTCCAACGATCCGTCATAACCGAGCTTGAGCTCCGCCTCTTCCAAGGGCTTGAATCTGTACGATGATTCCTTGCTTATGACCGCAGTTATCCCGTCCACGGGGAGGCCCATCCCGCAGCTTGACATGATGAAGCTTACGCCGTCACCCGTGCTGAACACCTTGTCCCCTATCCTCAACTCGAATTCAGGGTGCTTCATCGAACTCCCGCCATATGTTGATCATCCTACTTGCCCTTCTCAGAGGCTTTTTTCGGTCCCTCTCTAGGGGCGTCCTGGGAAACTGGATCGAAGAGCCCGCCCTTGATCCCGCCATCCTCGGCAGCTGCGGCATCGCCTTCCTTGCCCTCAGCGTACTTCTCTTCACTCTTCGCTGGTCTGGACTTCTCTGCTCCTTTTTCCTCATCCAGCCCTCCTCCCTCCGAGGCGCCTCCCTCATCCTTGGTCTCGCCCGATTCCTTTTCCTTCCCCCGTCCCTTTTCCTCCTCTTTTTCTCCTGGCCCTTTGCCCCCCTCCCCTTTCATCGCTCCCTCCTTGTCCTGATCAGCCTTCCTGCCGCCCTCTTTCTCGCTCTTTATTCCTGCTTCCCCCTCGCCCTTCGGCGTCCCTTCGGCGGCCCCCTTATCCAGCTCTCCTTTCCCTTCCGGAGCCCCTTCCTTTTCCTTGGGCTTCTCCGCTTTTCCCTCCTCCTTCTCCTCCTCCTTCTCCTCCCCTTTGCCCTCTTCCTTGCCGCCTTCTTTCTCCTTCGTGATCTCCTTCGTCTTCTCCTCTACTTCCTTTTCCGCTTCCCCCTTCTGGCTCGGTGCACCTTTCTCCCCTGCACCTTCCTCTGGGGGCGGCTTCGCCTCCCTTAGAAGCATCGTATAGCTGATCTCCAATGGAATCCCGTCGTGGACCCCCACCGAGAACCCCTCGAATATGACCGTTGTGATGTCCTCGATGGCCCAGATGTCAGAGGAGAACGGGATTAGATCGCCTGAGTTGAACTTGGTCCTGATCGTCTTCAGCGTATCAAAGGCTGCCTTGCCAATCAGCCTCCCCTCTAGCCTCACACGCCGGGGATCCCTCCCCATGTCTTGGAAGATGTTCGATTGAGATCCAGGCACTGGGAGCTCGACCACCTTTCTCCTTGCCGAGACCTGGACCTCGTGGACGCTCCTTATCTCGACGGTGGCGCCCTCCTCGTCAACGCGCTTTATCAGGTCAATGTCGTCAAGCTTGATATACATGCTCATCCCTCACCGTAGTGCCTCCGCATCTCATCCTCGATTATCCTCGAGATCTTCCTCTGCAGCTCCAAGAGGTCCTCGTCGCCCTCGACTGTAACGTTGACTCTCAATTCCCTTTGCATCGGGTATACTTGGGGCTCCTCGAGCTCCGCCGGAACCGGGAGCCTCTCCGCCGCTGCCTCGTGCCCCCCATCAATGCCTGATCTCGCCTCTTCACCATGGGGGATGGCCAACTGCGGAGCGATTATGCTGGACCTGACCTCCTCAGCCATGGCAGCCAGGTTGAGCGCAGCAAGAGGCACCCGCTTCCATTGGCCTAGCAACCCGCTCCCAAGCAAGGGGCTAACGGAAGTCACTCCCGCGGTTGCAACCTGTCCGTCAGCAACCTGCCTGCTGGGAACCGCTTGGGCTGTAGGGGGCAGCATTCTTTTCCTGCCGGGCAGCCCGAGTGCCATTGTTGGTACCGAAAGCGCAAATAGCGCTGGGGAAACTGCCCCGAATATGGGCTTCCAGATGCCTGCCGCCTTGCGGAACTCCGTCCTCCCAATCGCGGCAGCAAGAGGCAGAAATGCCGCCCCCCCTGACCCGGTCCCATGCTGGAACTTGAACCCTTCCAATCCGTGCCCTATTGGCGCGCCTTCCGCCTCTGGGTATCTCGCTGGTGCCATCCCGCCTGCTTCAGGCGGCACCATCCCTCTACCACTGATCTCTGTGGTTCCAGTCAGTGTCGGAGCTCGAGGAAGCTGCTTCTTGGTCAACTCAACCACTGCCGGCATCCTGATGCCCGTTCCCGTGGTCGCTGCCCCTTCCGCAATGCTTGCCATGCCCCCCCTTGCTTCGCCCATCGGCAGGGGACCCGGGAGCCAGGTTCCGGGAGGTGAATGGACGCCTGCTGGCAGGGAGGGGGCTCTTGCTGGCTCCGAAGTGCCGGCTAGTGCGCCGCCGGCTGCCTTCCATTCGAGAGGCAGGGCTCGTGGTGCCCATCCGCGGAACGCGCTCCCTGCGGCGCCTGAGAGCGCAGCTTTTGCCTGTGCGCCGAGCACCGCCGCGGTTGCCATGAAGCTGGATGAAAGAGCCACACCGCTGAGACCTGGGATCTGGTGAACCTTCCTCCCAACACCCTTTCGGGCTTCCTTTTCGGGCATGGTTATGCCTGCGGCTCGAGCAGACTCTTCCCCGATCACTGTCCGTGCTGACGGGGCTGGCATGTAAGCGCCCCCGCTTTCCTCCTCCCCGGGCTCCGATCCCTCCCCCTCAACCGCCGTGGGAATTACGGATGTTTCACCCTGGTGTGGCGCAAAAGCGGGGGGCATGTGCTTGGAGATCGCGCCGGAGTACGCACCAGCGGCCTTTGCGACGCCCACTGCGGCTGAGAGGCTCAGGATCACTGTGAGCGGCGCCGTTCCCCGCCTCGGGGATGGTGCTCTCCCCTTTTTTGGTGCTGTTGCACCAGATCCTGCTATGGACCCGCCCTTTTGACGAGACCAAAGCAAACCGCCAGCATAGGGCGCATAGACCCTCGCAATCGTCGCACCTCCAGTGGCCGCCACCCTGACTGCCTCCTGGACCTTGGAGAACGATAAAAGGAGCGACCTGAGGCTCCTGATCGCGGCCCTCAGCGCCCTGGAGGATGCCCATGCCCCAGTCACTATGAGGTGCGCACTGAGAGCGCCACCTCCTGTGCCTGCGTGCTCTGGCATTAGCCTCCTGCCCAAAAGATCCCAGATTGTAACCATGATCTCCGATCCACTCTTTTTTATGGACCCCCTAGTCCTCTACCACTTCGATCCGGGTGATCCCCTCTGCAGCCAGCCTTGCAGACTCTGCAACCCTCTGCCTGTGCGCCATCGCAGCCGTCAGGAAGAGTATCTGGTCCCTGGTCAGGTCGCCTGGCCTGTCCGCAAGCTTGTACCCGCAGTCTAGGCAGAGGGCAGCGAGCTCCAGCCCCTCCGGGCTCCTAACGAACTCGTCCATCATCTTTTTTTTTAGGGGCCTCAACGCCTGCCACGCCGCTCATCTCGAGGATCTTCATTCCAATGTACTCCGGAACCCCGAATTTCATCGATCCTACCTCTTCGACCGTCAGCTTGGGTTCGACCATCCCCATCGACACGACCAGCCTGAGCGCCTCGAAGTTCTTGGAGAGATCCACCTTTGAGAAGTCAGGAGTCCCGTCTTCCTTGAGGCTCACCGCGCCCACCGTGGCAAAGACCTTGGTCAATTCGCCGTCGGTCAGGGGGCGGATCACCACGTCCGCCCCGTACTCTCTGACGTGCACCGTTGCCCTGGCATTCGCCCCCTCGAGTATGGCCTGCTTCGTCAGGCGTGGGCTCTCAGCCAACTATCACTCCTCCCTGAGCCTCGTCGCCGTCCAAGTGTAGTCGGTTACCCCTACGCCATTTGCGTCCATCGCAAAGCTCTTGCCCTCGAGGTAGCAGTCGTCGAAGATCAGCTTCTTCACAGTGCTTCCCCACTTCTTCAGCTCAACGACGAGCTGGAACGAGTTCTTCTCAGTCACGCTGCTGAGTAGCTTCTTGTCGAACGGAGGGTAGGTGGACCTGACCCGCATCGACCCGGAGATGAACATTGGGCCATAGTCGACGCCTATCCTCTCGTCGACCCCGATGTGGTGTATGTTCTGTCGGTTCCTGACTATCTTGTACTCTATCGACATCAGCCCGGGTATCGTCTTCCCGTCAACAGTGATGCTGCTCACATTCGCTGATATTATTGACTCTGACACTGCGCTTCACCCCCTCATGCCTGGACCGTTATGGTCGCGTAGATGTAATCCATTGCCCTCACAGGCCTCACCGCTATGTCGACTCGGACGACCCCCTGCGCAAAGTCCATCTGCGAGGAGTAGACGTCCACCAGGAATGCCGGCTCCTTGCCGTCTGTGCTCGGGACTATCGCGTTCTCGCGCTCCATTTGGATCATGAACTCCGTGATCTTCTCCTTCAAAGCTCCCCGGCCCTGGGCCGTGTTGAGGGTCCCTATGAAGTTCTCCGAGATGTTCTTGGTGCCCCTCACCGCGTGGTCGGCTATCCTGATGACGCTTATCTGCTCCTTGCTCGTGGTGATCGCCTTCTCCACGATTAGCCCCCTGCCGCGCCGCGCCTCGATCGCGAGTACTCCTGCCTTGAGGAGCTCCATCAACTCGGATGGCGTATACCTCCTCTCAAGCTCTGCGATCCCTGTCAGCGCCTTGAACGTCGGCGACTCGTAGTAGTTCAGCCTGCTTATCAGTCCGGCAACCGCACCGGCGACGCCATACGGGGCGACTAGCACGAACCTGTCGCTGGCTAGCGCGCTGGTCCTCTTCACGATCTCCTGGACGCTCTCGCCTGGCCCGACCGTGCCGATCCCAATGCGGTTCTTCGCGTCCTTGCTCATGTTCATGCAGTGCGCGTCGACCATGGCGTGGACCTTCGGATCCCAGCAGTCTGCTACCAGTACTACGTCGACATCTTCCTCCATCTCAAGCATCTCAAGCGCCTTCTCGTAGGATGAAGGATCTGGCTTCGCAGTGACGCCGCCCTCGAACTGCCCTTCGCCGGCCATGAGCGCCTTTGGTGCAGCTTTGCTCCTCTTCCCGAGGTCCTTGGCGGTCGCGAGCTTCGAGCCCCTGTTTATCACATCGACAGCATAGAGCTCGCTCGACCTGTCCATTGTTATATTGTCGAATGCCTCGAACCTCGTCCCGTCGGTAATCTGGAGCGAGAAAGAGCCCTCTATCGCGCCAGCTGAGACTGCGTACCTCAGCTTATTTCCGGATTCCCCCACATACCTTGCTTCAAGCCTCAGCGCCTCCTCCCCCTCCGCGTCCTTCAGCACTGCGGACGCATTCGTTGTCCCAGCGGCCTCTATGCGGGTCGCAAAGACCTCGAATACGCCATTCATGAAGCAAATCCTGGCCTCCTTCGTGAGGCTGAAGGAGAGGTCAGAACCGAACTTCTCCTGGTACTCCCTGTAGCTAGTGACCGGGACTGGCGTCAGGACTGGTCCCTTCTCGGCGGTCCCGATAATCCCGACGACTCCGGACGGGTGGAGCTGCTGGGGCACTATTTCCTTGACTACCTGAACCTCTACACCTGGCAGAATTCGTACCAAATTAGACCCCATTTTTATATTGCTGAAAATTGTATATAAGCGTATTTAAAAAATTTAAATCAAGGTTATAGTTGACTGAAAAACCTTTCAGGATTCCAGACGTAAGCATTCTTCGGTCTCTTGTCTTTAAAGGCTTTCATCACACCCATGCGAACCTTTACCTATGGGAAAAAGGAAGAGCTGGTCCGAGAAGCTGAACGAAGACAAAGGCCTCCCTAGGGTTGCCATGATCAAGGGGAAGATGGCGCGAAGGTGGGGTGAGGGGACTTTGGTGATACCCTCGCCCAGGGAAGTTTACGAGATAATGAAATCCGTGCCAGAAGGCAGGGTTACCACGATTAATGAGATTAGTTCTGCCCTTGCGATGAGGCACGGCGCGACGATCTGCTGCCCCATCAACACGTGCATCTTCGCATGGATCTCCGCCAACGCCTCCGAGGAAGAGAGGGTCAGGGGCGGGGGAGGGATCCCGTACTGGAGGACGCTCAAGTTAGGAGGCGTCGTGAACGGGAAGTACCCTGGCGGGATCGAGGCCCAGAGGGAGATGCTGGAGAGGGAGGGCCATCGCCTGGCGCCGAAAATCTCGAAGGGCAGAACTGTGGGGTACGCCGTCCTCAACCTGGCCGAGAAGCTCCATGAGCCTGCGCCCTGAACGCCCATGCTTTTAAATCATGGGCTGCATCTTTTTCTATTACAGGTGTTGAATTCATGCTGAACCCCTGGCTGATCCTCGGACCCTCTGGCATGGTTATTGTCGGCATCTTCTACATGCTCTTCTGGAGGGAGAGGGTGAGGCGAGATTCGGGGAAAGGTGTCCCCATCAGGTTTTTCATATTCGGGGGCCTGCTTTGGGCTGCAGCCATTATCCCGAAGATCATAATGGACTACACCGTGACTCAGCCGCTCTACGTCTGGTGGGCTTCGTCATTTGGCGCATCTGGAGCCCTTCTTCTGCTCGGGGTGTACGTGGGGCTGAGGACCGGCATTTTTGAGTGCGGGGCTGCTTACCTGGGATTCAGGGCGTTTGCAAGAAAGACCAATCAGGTCAATGAAGCAGGCATAGCCAAAGCATCCTCCTGGGAGGGTGCAGCTGGGCAGAATATGGGGTACAGCGAGGCTGTGGCGGTCGGTGTTGGGTTCGGTGCATTCGAGGCTATAGTCTTGGCCCTGCCCTCGCTCGTGCAGATGGCAGCCATCTTCCTCGACCCGTCGATCCTCTCGAGCCTGCCTCCGGAACAGGTTGCCGCGATCGAATCGCAGCTGAGCCAGCCGACTTGGATGGCTGCGGCCGCAGCCTGGGAGAGGGCCTTTGCGATACTTGCCCACGTCTTCGCCACCGTGCTAGCCTATCTGTCGGTGGCTCAAAGGCGCCTGATCCTCCTCGGCGGCGCGGTCGCCTACAAGTCCGTGCTCGACGCCCCAATCCCGTTCCTCCAGGAGTACCTCGCCAGCTCCCCCTACTACATTGTGATTACCGAAGCATTTGTCGCAGTTATGGGTCTCGTAGGTCTCCTCGGGATGCTGAACATAAACCGGATAGCCCCGAGGGACACAAATGTTATTAGAAATGAGCAGTAAGGTGCGCAGGGGATCCAGGTGCGCGTGAAGGCCTCCCGAATCATAATCGTACTGATCGTCGCGCTGGCTGCGGTTGGAGGAGCTGCATACTGGCTCTCGCTGCCGCAGCCCGTGGACGAGGCCTCCCTCAGGATATACTCCGACCCGGTGACAGAGAACGTCCTGCTCGCGATCGAAAACTGAAACTACACCGAATTCTCAAGGGACTTCGACGATGCGATGAAGAATGCCCTCAACCTGGCAAGCTTCCAGCAACTTGCCTCTCGATTCGATTCAAAGATCGTCGACTATGTCCCCGATCGAAGTCATTCGTCAAGGGGGAGCGTGTTGGCGAATTCATAATCGCCTACTACAAGGCGAATTACACGAACGAGCCGGCGGGCGTCAATGTGAAGGTGTTCTTCACCTCTGTGAGCTGCCCGGCAAAGATCACAGGGCTGTGGTTCAGCTCCCCCAAGCTGGCATCCTGATCATCGCTGCTGCCGCACGGCGCACTTATATTCCAGGGGGATGCTATTCAATTAGGTGTTTTTATTGCCCGAATCTTCAAGAAAGATTGCAATATTCGCATTCAACGGTGAGCTCCCGTGCTTTGCCCATGCGCTCCTGAATGCCATGGACATGAGGTCGAAGGGCTACGACGTTAAGCTTGTCATCGAGGGCTGCGCCACGGCGCTGCTGCCCGAGCTTGCAGATCCGAAGAAGCCCTTCTCTAGCCTCTTCGCTAAAGTGAAGGAGGCTGGCCTCATTGACTGCGTCTGCAGGGCCTGCGCGGCCCAGTCCGGAGGTCTGAAGTCAGCTGAGGAGCAGCGCCTGCCCCTGTGCGACGAGATGAGCGGGCATCCGAGCATGGCAAAGTACGTGGACATGGGCTACACGATTATTGTGATCTAGCCGCTCTACGGATTGCGGTCCCGTTCCTACCAATCCGCCATTTTTTTATAGCTATGGAGCTAAGGCACGATCTTCCCCCAAAACGTGACGAAGTAGCTGCCCTCACAGCTGGCTACCCATCTCCCGAATGGAACCCAGTGGACCTCGTAGTCGCAGATGAGCATGTACTCGGCACTGCCATCTGGCATTGTCACCCAACCCATCGTGCCATCCTTCTTGGCCTTCTCCCTGAACACCATGTCGTGCACGTCCTGGTCGTCCAGCCATGGGGACCAGGCAAGAAGCGCCAGAGCTATCAGAAGCAGCGCTGCGGCTGCAAAGGCTTTCGCCCCAATCCGGGAAATGTGTTTTCACCCCTGGCGGAAACTTTTCCAGCATCAAATAGATCTGAACCCCTCTTCTTAAACATCACTAAAAGTTAATTTGCAAGCCCGGAAGAATATTCTGACTATGGATCCTATTGTATTTGCTGCGACCGAGGCACTCGTTGGCATGGGCGTCACGATACTGCTCCTTGGGCTTCTCGGAGCCATATTCTATGCAATAGGGAAGGTTGATCGCTGGATTACTGCATCCAAATCCCCGCCTGCGGAGGAAGTGGCACCCGCTCCCGCGTCTGCTGCTACCCCGGCCGGCGCAGCCACTCAAAATGCAGGCCTCGGGACAGCAGCGGCTGGTGAAGTCCCAGCTCAGGAGGAGGATCTTCCTTTCATAGCAGCTGGGGTCTACCTCTACCTAAGCGGCAACAGTCAAAGAGGATCAGGATCCATGAAATCAGCTGACGAAGAGTGCAGGAAAGAGTGGAAGCGGAGCGCACGGCTCTGCTCGGTGGGGTTGAGATGATGAAGTTCGTTATTACCGTCAATGGGGCAAGGAAGGAAGTTGAAGTCTCTCCAGAAGGGGGGAATCTGCTTAGCGTCAAGGTTAACGGGAAGGCTTATTCCGTGAAAGTAGATTCGTCCACGCAGGGCGGAGCCAGATCCGAAATGACCGGAAGCGCCCCCGCCGCAGCTTTTCCAATAGGGGCAAACGGCGCTGCCGGTGTCGATCATCTCCCCCCTGCTGCCTCCGCTCAAGCCCTCGTGACGCTCAGCGAAGAGCCGCTCGTCAAGCAAAAAAGCATCCGCGTCGTCAAGTCCCCGCTCCCAGGGGTAGTTTCCAGCGTAGAAGTTCGCCCCGGTCAGCGTGTCGAGAAGGGAACCCTCCTCATGTACATAGAGTCGATGAAGATGCTCAACGACATTGTCTCCCCTTCGAACGGGCGGGTAGCAGAGATCATGAAGAGCAGCGGGGAGACCGTAAACATAGGCGATCCGCTTCTCAAGCTCGAGGAAGACGGTGAGTGATTTGCTCGACGAGGTCCTAGCAAAGATCCTTGAGTTCCTTGCAAGCAGCGGGTACTCCAACCTGACCTTGGGCAACTTGGTGATGATGGGCGTTGCCCTGCTCCTGATCTACCTGGCAGTTAAGAAGGAGTATGAGCCCCTGCTGCTGCTCCCGATAGGTTTCGGCGCATTGCTGGCTAACCTCCCGCTCAGCGGGATATCCGGCCCAGGCGGCTTCCTCTTTTACATACACGAGTACCTCCTTAACACCGGAATAATACCGATCCTCATTTTCATCGGGATAGGCGCTATGACCGATTTCGGCCCACTGATCTCCAGCCCAAAGTCATTCATACTCGGCGCGGCTGCCCAGATCGGGATATTCCTGGCGCTCTTCTCTGCCATGGCCCTGGGGTTCAGCACCAGCGAGGCCGGTGCCATTGGCATAATAGGCAGCGCAGACGGCCCGACCACAATCTACACCGCGTCCAAGCTTGCCCCGCAGCTGCTCGGTCCAGTCGCCGTAGCCGCCTACTCATACATGTCGCTCGTCCCTGTAATACAGCCGCCCGTGATCAGGCTCCTAACGACTAAGAAAGAGAGGTCGGTCAGGATGCCGCCCATCCTGCGTGAGGTCTCGAAGCGGGAGAAGATACTCTTCCCGGTGATAACCACGATCGTTGCCTGCCTTTTGGTCCCGACCGCGGCGCCGCTGATAGGTTCGTTGATGGCGGGCAACCTCCTGAGGGAATCCGGCGTGACAGACCGGCTCTCGAAGGCTGCCCAGAATGAGCTTATCAACCTTTCCACAATCCTGCTGGGGCTCGGGGTGGGCGGCACGATGGAGGCGGGAGCATTCCTGAACTACAGCACCTTGCTGATAATTGCATTGGGTGCCTTCGCCTTTGCGACCGCTACTGCAGGCGGGGTCCTTTTCGGGAAGCTCTTCTACGTGATCACCAAGGGGAAATACAACCCTATGATCGGCGCAGCCGGGGTCTCTGCAGTGCCCATGTCGGCTAGGGTGGTCCAGCGCATGGCATCCAAGGAGGATCCGGAGAACTTTCTGCTGATGCACGCCATGGGTCCCAATGTCGCCGGGGTCATCGGATCAGCGATAGTGGCGGGCATAATCATCTCCTTCGCATAGCGGTCTGATTGCGCCCCCCACTCATCTGGTCGATTCGGTGAGCGCCGCCATTTTTCTTGCTCAGGCATGAAACAATAATTAGGGGGATCTCTCATAGTCCTTTCAGGGGAAATGCCCCTGGTCGATGCTTGATGCCATCAAGGCTTGAGGTAACGCTTGCCCTCTCGGACGAGATGCTGATAATTGCCCTTGCAGCAGCCGCAGTGATAGTTGTGCTCTCATCACTCGGGGTGATAGACCTTTTCTCTGCAATCGTAATCGGCGCTTTCCTCGCTGTATTCTTCGGAATCGTGTTCGTCAAGGTCTGGCAGGCGCAGGTGAGGAAGCCTGCGGTGGGGGCTGAGGCGCTGGTAGGCAGAAGCGGAACCGTTTCTGCAGACATTGATCCGGAAGGGACAGTCTTTGTTGATGGCGCCTACTGGACCGCAAGGGCCCCTTACCCGATCCCCAAGGGCGAAGAGGTGGAGATCGTCGGGCACGAGGGTCTCATGCTTGACGTGAGGCGAAAAGGCGATAAGGGAACGGGCTGATTGGAACGGAGCCCTGCAAATGCTTATTTGCTATCAAAGCCCCTCTTATTACGGTGTAAATTGTGACCAGCCCAGCCTGCCCCCTCTGCAAAAAGCGGGGCATTCCAGTGGATAGGGCTACCGTGATTTGCCATGCGAAGGAATCGGCTTGGCCCATAGGCGATAACCCATATCACATCTGCGAGAACCCTGGTTGCGAAGTCGTTTACTTCTCTGCCGGAGGGTACTTGAAGAAGGCCGATGTTAAGACTAGGGTCACATTCAAGGAGAGCGGTCCCCCTCGCCCTCTTTGCTACTGCAAGCAGGTCACTGAAGAGGACGTTATCAGCGCGATCAAGCAAGGGGCAAAAACCGTGGAGGGTGTAATCGAGGCTACTGGGATCGGCGGTGGCGGCCTCTGCAAGTTCACAAACCCATACGGAAGGTGCTGCAGTCGGTATTATTTGCCATTCATAACGAGGTTGCTGTCGAGATAGACCCTGAATCCTTGGGCACCATCGATGCCGCCTTGATGTCCGGTCAAAGCTTGCCTGAAAAGTGATGCGCTGGAGAATTGGAGCGTTATCTCCACTCATGCGAGCTGGCTTCTCCCGTATTCCTCGTAGCTGACTATCTCCCCCATCTTTTTCTTGTTCCTCAGTATTGAAGTAATTGTGCCTGTCAGGCTGAAGCCATCCTTCGGGTACCCGACAGCTAGCATTGCGACAACCTCGTACCTGTCCGGTATCCTTAGGGTCTCCTTCACTCTGGATTCGTCGAAGCTACCGACCCAGCAAGTGCCGAGCTCCTCGCCCGTGGCTGCTATGACCATCGTCTGGAGCGCTATCGCGGTGTCGACCTTATACCACTTGGGTGAAGCCTCCCTGTCGCCGCACCCCACTATGACCGCCGGGCATTCCTTGAGCATCCACGCGAACTTGCCGTGCGCCAGCTCTCTCCTCTTTTCCGGATCGGTGACAACGATGAAGTGCCAGGGCTGCTTGTTCATTGCCGAGGGCGACAGCCTCCCAGCCTCGAGTATCCTGTTCAGCTTCTCCTGCGGGACTGGGTCTGGCAAGTAAGACCTGACGGACCTCCTCCTTAGAATCGCCTCGAAGACTTCCATATGCACCGATAAATGTTCTCAAGAAGGTGAATAAAAGCCCTTTCTGGGTTTTCAAAGCAGATAATCAATATGGGGCAAGCTAATAGCCACCTCAATCACAACCATAAAGTTGGCGACTCATCAAAAAGGCAGCTGATCCCAGGGAACGTCTAGATATTTGTTTCTTTAAAGCTGTTGCCTTCTTGTTCTATCAAAAGAGGGTCTGACCTGATTGGAGTGATCACAGGGCGGAACATTCCGAATGGCTGTTTAATTCCTCGTTATGCGATTTGTTCATGTGCACCATCTGGGCTGTCTGTGGCGTATCGGTCTTGGTTGTGCCTACGGCCGGGCAGAAATTGAGCACAACATGTTAAAATTCAAATATCGTAATATAGCGATGAATTTATTAAGTCCAATAAGGTAGTTGTCTTCAGGTAATGGAAATGAAGCAAGATTATGCAGCAATGCAGGACAAATTGACCCAGGTGCTCGGTCTCAAGTTCCCCCCTGTCGCGGTGAGCCTCATCCGAAGGGCTTCGGACATACCCCAAGGCGTCATGGAGCTCGATAAGCCGATGTTCTATTGCGCCATGGTCAAGCACGCGATGTTAGGAAACGTCTTCTTCGCCAGGGACTGTGCCCATGCCTGCAGGAGGGGTGCTGCGGCGCTCGGTCTCGCCAAGATCCCAGATGACGAGAGGACAGGCGAGTTCTACACCAACAAGTCGTCTTTCGGCTCGATGAGGGCCGCGACCAGGACGGTAACGCGGTCACCGCAGCTCGAGGCTGGCAGCATATATGCAACCTTGATGTCGCCGCTAGAGAAGGCCCCTATCGACCCTGATGTCGTGCTCATTGAGGCCCTGCCCAGGAGGGCTCTTGAGCTCGTGCACGCCTCGGTCTTCGAAAGTGGCGGCTGGATAGAGAGCATGGTTTCTGCGCCAAGGCAGGTTTGCGCTGCCTTGACCGTTAGGCCATATCTGGGCGACTTGAACGTCTCCTTTGCATGCGAGTCGGCTAGAATGGCAGCGAAGCCAGTCGGTCTTGAATACTCTGATGAAGGCGTTCTCGTGGGGGTGCCTGGCGACCAAATCGGCGAGGTCGTCAACAACATAGACAAGATAGGCTATGTCAAGCAGAGGGTTGCGAAGAAATAGGCAAAAGGAGGTTGAAAAAAGTATGGTTGATGAAAATGAGGGATCTGGTAAGGCTCCCAAGATACTCCCGCTCTGCTACAAGGTCGCAGATCATGAGAACATAATCTGGGTGTGCGATGGGGCTGCAAACGTCGGGCAGATTGGGCACGAGGTCGGCGTGCTCCTCACCAACATGGACAAGGCGAGGATGTGCTGCACAACCGCTGTGGCTGCAGGCTCGAAGCCCCATCTGGAGATTGCCGGAAAAGCCAAGAAGAACATAGTCATAGACGGCTGCGGCAACCGCTGCGCCTCCAAGGTGCTGGAGAAGGCTGGAGTCAAGATAGGGTACGCGATCGACATTTCGAAGTACCTGCAGAAGGTGCCGACGCTCGACATCTACCAGGCGGACGTGAAGCGCATAGCCGAGATTGTAATGAAAGAGGCAGGGCTCTGATCGCTGGGGGCGTAACTGTGCCCGATCCTCCAGGCTTGGGAAAAACAGGTGGAGCCGGCGCCCCTGCTGCGCCGCAGCCCGGCAAACGCCCCTCTGGCATTGAAAGGGTCGCTTCTTTCATTCAGAGGAACTATTCATACATGGTCTTTTCGATGGTCTTCCTAGGCATAGTGGCAGGCATTGCAGCACCCATGCATGTTCAGTCGCTCAAGCCGCTGATGCTCCCCCTAGTGAGCATAATGGTCTATGCGATGACGGTCACGATAAGGTTCAGGGAGCTCGTCCAAGTGACCAAAAAGCTCAAACAGATCACGCTGGGGCTGCTGCTGAACTTCATACTGCTGCCGCTTCTCTGCTTCTTCCTCGCGTTGGCGTTCCTATCATCGAGACCGGAGTGGGCAGCCGGCTTCATACTGATGGGGACAGTCCCTTGCGCGGGCATGAATGTGGTATGGACTGGGCTCCTGAAGGGGGACGTCCCGCTTGCGCTGATCCTGGCAGCGCTCACAATGATCCTTGGGATAGTCACAATACCTGGGATAACCGCTCTCCTCGCCGGCGTTTACGTGAGCGTGAATGCAGCAGATCTCCTCTGGTCGATCGCAACCGTCCTCGCAATCCCGCTCATCCTCGGCATCCTTACCCGCCAGGCGCTTGAGGCTAAGCTTGGGAAGTCCTTGCCGAAGTACCTGCCAGCCTTCCCGCCCGTCTCAGCAATCACGGCGATGATCCTGATGTTCTCCATGCTCGCAATAAACATGGCAATGGTGCCGGGCGACCTGTCCATAGTCGTGCTGTTGGTGCTCCCGCCCATCATCCTATTTCCAATAGCCTTCGGGCTCTCCCACCTGATATGCTCAAAAGTCCTCTGCCTGCCGCTCGGCGAGACAAATGCAATTGTCTACAGCTCTGGGATGAAGCACCTCCCGCTCGCCATGGGGATTGCCTTCGCCTCCTTCGGGGCCGGGGCAGCGCTCCCGATAGCGGTGTCCGCAGCGTTCCAGACGGTCAATGCCAGTGTCTTCTACAGGGTGTTCCAGCGCCTGGGCAGGGGTTAACCCCCCCATCTTGAGGGATGCGGGGCAAAGGGAAATTGGGAGTTAGTTAGCCGGGGAAAATCAGCTTGATGAGAAAGCGGGGGAAGGAGGGCGAGCGGGATCCAATTCCTTGTTTCTCCGATTTATCTTGGATCCCGGATGGGGGCTCACTCCCTGAATTTCAGGTCTATCCTCCTGCCGATGTAAAGGAATGCTGCAGAGAAGCTGATGAGCAAAGCCGCGCTGAGTAGCGGATCGAACGCAGAAGCCCCTTCCAAGGCTAGCCTCATGAGGTCGTTGGCATAGGTGAGTGGCGAGAATGCGGATGCTACCTGCCCCCAGTACGGCAGCATTTCGATCTTTATGAAAATGCCGCTGATGAATATGAGGGGGAGCCTGATGAAGTTCAGTAGCAGCATCACGTCCCCTGGGTTCTCGCGCGGAAACATCGCGAGCATTATCCCGAGCATTGAGAAGCAGAAAGAAGCCAGAATAAGCCCGAGCAGCAGCCCGGGCAGGCTGATTATCTGTAAACCGAAGACCGGCAGGCATGCCGCAAGTATGATTGATCCTATTACGAGCCCGAATATGGCACCGCTGAGCACCTTGCCCAACATTACTGTGTATGGGGAGATGGGCGCGCACACGAGCCTGTCGTATGCCTTTATCCTCCTCTCCAAAGGCAGTGCCGAGGGCCCTATGGACGAGGCGCTGAAGAAGACGGTTATGGAGACCAGGCCAGGGACTAGCGTAGCAACTGGCATCTCCCTGCCAACTGCGAAGGCGAAGAACATCGCGAAGGGGAAGAGTATTGCAAACATGAGCGTCGGCGCCTTCAGGTAATAGATCTTGATGTCTTTCTTGGCTATTGCCCATGCAGCCTCCAGCTCTTCGAGTAAAGCTGATTTCCTTGTGCATTGTGCCATCTACGATCTCCCCCCTGCTCCTGCTTGGGCTGTGCCTGTCAGGTTGATGAACACGTCCTCAAGGGTCGGCCCGAGCGTGTTGATTTCCAATATCCTGATCCCGTGACTGCGCGCATAGTCCCAGATGCCCTCCAAAGCGGCGGGCGGGTCTTCCGTGAAGAGCCTAAACCTGTGCCCTTCCTTGATCACCCGTCTTACCGATGGGATCTTGCCGAGTTCTGCCTCGCCCGTCTCAGCACCCTCTTCAAAGGAGACTTGGACAGACTGCGCGCTCTTTATTGTCCTCCTCAGGTTTTCTGGCCTGTCTATTGCGATGATCTTTCCGTGGTTGATTATGGCTATCCTGTGGCACATCTGGTTCGCCTCCTCGATGTTGTGGGTAGTCAGGAAAACCGTGGTCCCCTTCCTGTTCTCCTCCCTGACAGCCTCCCTGATCACAATGTTGCTTTGGACATCGAGCCCTGCCGTTGGCTCATCGAGGAAAAGGAGCCGCGGGCTGTTGATCAGCGCCATCGAGATCGCGATCCGCCTCTTCATCCCCTTCGAGAAGCCCCCGACCTTGTCATCCTTCCTTTCAGAGAGCCCGAACTTCTCCAGCAGCTCAAGCGCTTTAGCCTCCCTCTGCCTCTTTACCACGTGGTAGATCTCGCCCGCGAAGTTCAGGTTCTCCAAGGCAGAGAGCTCCGGGTATACATTCGACTCCTCCCAGACTATCCCTACGCATCTCTTAGCCTCCTTAGCCTCCTTTCGGATGTCGTGCCCGAAGATTTTCGCCGTGCCCTCCGTCGGGGTCACGAGGCCCGTCAGCATGCTGATTGTCGTTGTCTTACCGGCCCCGTTCGGGCCCAAGAAACCGAATATCTCCCCCTCCTTCACTTCGAAGCTTATGTGGTCTACTGCAACAATCTCACCGTAGCGCTTCGTAAGCCCAGACAGCTCAACTGCGCTGGGCATCTGGACCATCCCCCTCGCCAAGGAGGATCCTTATTATTCTGGCGGCGTTCCTGAGCCTCCCTGTCGCCTCCTCGAGGTAGTCCAGCCCTTCCTGTGTTATCCTGTACACCCTCTTCGCCGGGCCGCCCTCAGACGTGTCCCACTCGGATACCAAGAGCCCCGCCTTCTCCATCCTCCTCAGCATTATGTAAACGATCGACTTCGCGGGATCAACTCCGAACTTCTCCTTCAGGCTTTGGTGTATGCTGCCCCCGTGCAACTCCTTTTCCTTCAGCAAGCTCAGTATAGCAAGGTGCAGCAGCCCCTTTGGGGTCGCCTCCCTTCCAGGGATCTGCCTGAAGGCAGGATGCCCCACATGTGGCCCACATCCGCACGGCGGTCCACACCTCGGGTCAGGTTCTCTCCCGATCTCTTCGCCGATGAACTCTTCTCTTCTATGGCACATATAAATTACCTACTTAAGTATCTTAGTTACTAAGATAAATGCGTTTTCTTTCCCCAAGAAAGCCTTTGGTCCGATCTGCCTGGGGCAATGCGGACTAAGCAGGCGGTTTTGTCTTTCTTTGCAACAGTCGACTTTATCACTAGGTCTGGCTACTTGGTATCTGGAGTTAATGCAAATGCCAGAATCTACAGGGCACTGGAAGAAGAAGTTTGACAGGAAAAGGCGAATTACGGGCGGCGCCTTCAAGAAGCCGCGCAGGAAGACGATGAGTTGGGTAGTTGCTAAGAAGTAGGCGCGTGCAGAACTTAACCTCTTCTAAATTTTGCTTATTTTGATTATTTTTAAACGTGCAGGGCTATTTATCATGCGCTTTGGCGCACGGTCTTTCCGGACCAGCTCTTCCGTGGCGCAAAGCAAACCTGGATTATCCGATAAATGTGCACTGGGCTGTAATGAGGGCCCCTTTCTTCCATCGCCTTTTTTCTTCTTCAGCCCGAAAGGATAGCCTCTGCCGCCCCCTGCGCCCATTTCTTGACCTTCTCCAGCTCTCCCTCCCTGAGCTCCCATGTGTTCTTGCCCCTCCCTTCGACGTATGCGACAAGATGGGGCTTGAATATGGTTGCGCCCAGCCCCGAAAGCCTCTTCTCGATCCCCTTGGCTGCATTACCGCTCAGCGCCGACTTGATCTGCGTGTCGAATGCCGCGGCCTTCTTGCCCTTCACATCCTCCGTTCTGATCTCATCGAGGAACCCGGTGATGTCTTTCGATGGTCGGAATGCCATTGTGGGCGCGCCAACTATCAGGCAGCCGTATTCTTTCACTCTCCCAACATCGAAATCCTTGCAGTAGAGGCAGTCTGCGTCCGCCCCTTTTGCCTTCATCTCTTCTGCGATGGTCTGCGCAACCCTCATCGTGACCTTGGAGGGCGAGACAGAGTCGTAGACGACCAAGACCTTCATAAAATTCCCTGGTTAATAGATACGCACGCTGGTAATTAAGCCTTCAAAATCAGCGTCTTTTTCCCGGCATCCAAGCCTTGATCACTCTGGAACAACTGCACTGTATGCCCTCTTGATGTAGGCGTCCATGTCAAACTTCCTGGTCAAGCCGCCCTCGGACATGTAGCGGACCTTGCCAAAGATGCCCCGCTCCCTGAACGGCCGGTCGTGGAGCCCGAAGCACCACCCGATGCCGGCGTAGCTGTTCGGATCCCTGCCGTCGAGCGCGTACTTGTTGTTGAGGTAGACCATCGCATGGTACGCCTCCTCGACCCCCTCCGACCACTCGATTATTTTCTTCCCCCAGTACATTCTCATGTAGTTGTGTATCTTCCCCTTGGTGAGGAGCTCGTACTGGGCTGCGTTCCAGTACTTGTCGTGCGTCCTGGCGCCCTCGAGTTCGCCCAGGCTGTACACATATTCCCTCCGATCCCCCTCGTGTGCCTTCAGGCTCTCCGCGGCCCATCCGGGGATGAAGTCGAAGGGGCTGCTCAGCGACTTCGCGTAAAGCGTGAAATTGTGGGCGAGCTCCCTCCTCACTATCAGCTGCTCGAAGATGGCTCTGTAATTCTCGTTTGGCGGTCCTGCGCGCCGGGCGCCCTCGAGGATCTGGGCTGGGCTTATGTGGCCGAAGTGGAGGTAGGGGCTGAGATCGCTTTCCGCCTGTGCTGCCGGGTCCCCCCTCCGTGCAGCGAAGGTGGGATACTTCCTCTCAAGGAAATTTCCGAGCAGCCTGGACGCATTTCCGCTCCCTCCCGGCGTGCCGCACGGTGGGACATCCTCAACCTGCCCCTTCAGTATCCTTGCGTGGTCTGAGGGGTCGAAGTCAAGCTCGTCATCCAGCCTCTCGCCCCTGTACTCGCGCGTCGCGAAATCCCCCTCATAGATCGGGGCAAGCCTCGTTATCTTCGGCCTCAGCGTGTAGGCTCCGTACTCCATCCTGCCGCTCGCCGCCTTCACCGGGACCAAGACGTTGGGCTCGACCTCCACGATCCCCGACTCAAAACTCCGGTAGACCCTCTCCCTGATCCCCCTCATCGCCGGGAGATAGGCGGCGTCGGAGACCAGCGTGTACGCCTCAGCCGCGTACTCGGCTAATATCTTCTCGAACTTCCCCTTCCTGAGGTGGAGGGCGATCCCCCTCCTGGCTAGCCCCTCCCTGACATCCATGAGCCCCTCGAGGAAGAACTTGAAGCTCCTGGCGTTCGCCTCCGGATATCCCAGGTCCAGCACGGCTAGGACAATCAGCGGCCTCCCGGATCTGTTGGCTGCCTCGACCGCATACTCTAGGCTGGGGTTATGCGACACCCTGAATGCGCCCTGCATCCAATACAAGACTACATTGCCGCTCCCAGAGGGCTCTTTTACGGTGAGCGCCCTGCCTGCCTTATCCAAGACTGATGCCCTTCGCAATCCTTTTTCCCTCCTGCACCGCCCGATTCGCCGATCGCTCTACCCGGCTCGGAAGATGAGCCACTGGTTCTCCCCCGCCCTGCTGAACCTGACCAGCGCGTACCTCCCGGAGAGTTTTCTCCCCCTGAAGACCACCTCGATCTTTCCCTCTTCCCAAACAATCGCCTCGTAGACCCCGCTGTCCCAGATGGAGACTGTCCCTGCTCCGTACTCCCCCTCCGGTATAGTCCCCTCGAAGCCCGCGTACCCGAGCGGGTGGTCCTCTACCTGTATCGCGAGCCTCTTGACCCCCTTCTCGAGCGGGATCCCCTTGGGAACCGCCCAACTCTTCAGCACGCCGTCCTTCTCAAGCCTCAAGTCGTAGTGCAGCCGCCTCGCATGGTGCTCATGAACGACAAATATTCTTCCCGTTTGGGTCCATTCCATATGGGCTGACTTCCAAAGTGATCTTTCATCTTGAGCACAAAAAAGTTTCACTTATTGGCGTGCCCTGCCATTCAGCCAACTTGCTTGACGTCCTTGAAGACAAGATAGAAGAGGGATATGCCGACGACATAGAACCCGCCTGCCACGAGGAAGGGCAGCTCAAAGTTGCCTGAAGCCAGGATCGCTCCCCCTATTATTGTCGTGATGCTGTTTGGTATCCTCCATATGACCGAGTTCAGCGAACTGGCGAAGCCGCGCTGCTCAGGGTGGACTATCCCCATGAGGAACGCGTCCATCAGGGGGGATGCCATGTTCATCAGCCCCGTCCTTATCACGTACAGGAATGCTGCTGTAAAGAAGTCCCCAATGAATGCCAGCGCGACCATGAACGCAAGAGAGAGCCCCTGCGTGAAGACTATCGCCTTTACGGATCCGAGCTTGGAGGCGAGCTTAGGGCTGAAGGCTGCGCCCAGGCCAATCGTCGCGTTTGCGATTGCGAGGATCGGACCGCTGAAGGAGTCGGGGACTGCAAACTTCAGGTAGAGCCAAGTCGGTATCAGCGGGATGATGAAGCCAGCCCCCAGCCCTATTATGCTGTTTATGCCCGAAAACTTGAACAGTATCCCCAGCCCTTTGCCCCTCCACGCCCCCGGAGAGCCCCTTACGCTCTCCTTCACCCCCCTCAGTATTGACCAAAGGGCTGGTGGCGTGGCCAGGCTGATAAGCGCGAATATGTAAAGGAGCCCAGCGTGCAGCGTTGCCTTTTCAATCCCTAGCAGTATGCCCAGCTCCGGAAGGAAGAACGGGAAGGCCATCCCAAGCGCGCTTCCGGCCCCGCCTAGAATGAATGAGAGCGTGAACGCCACGTTCCTGTCTTCAGGGGCGGTCTGGTCTGCGATGAGCGCGTTCACAGTTGCGAGGTAGACCCCCTCGAATAGCCCTCCAAGCGCTGAGGCTGCGATCATTACTGCAGCATCGGTTGTGAGCGCAAAAGCCAGGAACATCGGGAATGGCCCGAGCGAACCGGTTATGAGTAGGCGCTTTCTCCCCTTGCGGTCTGAGATGATCCCGAATGGTATCGCCATCACAGCCATGGTGAGTCCTTCCATCCCCAGCATGAGCCCAACCGTGGTGGCTGGCACGCCGATCTCGGGAAGATAGGCAGAAATGTATACCATCAGGTAGCCGAAAGCAAAGTTGTTGATCGAGAGTACTATGACCATCAGTACTATGCTTCGCGGGACCCCTGCCAGCAGATTGCCCCTCGAGCTCGGCCCTCTTGCGCCCACCTCTTGCAGCCCCCATTCATGATGGTTGCTGGGAATATCGAATGGGCTACGGATAAGCATATCTGTGCCTGCTCCTCGGGGTTCGGGCTGTTGGGCTTTTGATATGATCTGCTTCTTCCATTCGGCTCTTGGGCAAAATAGCGAGGAGGCATTGCTTACAAGCCTAAATGCCCGCAACGTTTTCCAAATTCACTACCCTCCACTGCTGGTTCCTTCCGATCATTCTGCAAGAGCCGCGGTTCTCCCACGCACCGTGGTCTTCTGCTGTTCGGTGCCATCGTTGTCCATTTTACCCGGGTTTTGGCTCATCTGCCGCGTCTGGTGTACTTGATGTAGGCTGCCGCAATCACCAATGCTGCGACAATTATTGCCAATCCGAAGACAAAGGTGACGTCGAAGTACTGCGAAGCCAATTCAGGCAGAGCCCCTCCACCTGAGCCCTTCCCTAGCGCCGCCAAAAATGCCATGAACACCTCTTCCTCTGAGGTGATGTTGCACCATGCGTACTGCCCGCTCAAGTCCACTCCTGTGGTTTGGAGCTGCTGCCACCCTAGCCCTGGCGTGTACCTGTAAATCTTGAGGGTTGCCGGATCCATGCTCGCAACTTGGTTCCCTGTGAAATTGATGAAGCACATCGTCTCTTTCTTTGCCCATTTAGGCCCATAGATCGTCATGTTTATGAATTTCCCGGCGCCAAGCAAGCCCGGAGGCAATGGCGCTGGCGGATCGTCAACGACTTCTAGTTGCCTGATCACGACTTCCGCCCCGCTGCTGTTTATCTCGCCTCCGGCGTAAGACTCTCCCCACTCAATCTGGAAGTTGCCGATGTGGTCGAACTGTCTTCGGTTCCAGACAACGCTTCCGTTGTGCGTCCAGTTCGAAACAACGCTCATGTTCTCGAAAGTGATTCTTGTTTGACCCCGGGTCTGGAGGAAGCCGATCTTAGAATGCGCCACGCTCAATATCGAATATCCATCTTCCCATATCCGCACTGAGCGGAGGGAGCAGTTATAGATCTCCGTGCGTGGACAGGGGCTTCCAGAGCTGCTATATTTATCAACATCAGTCATCATTCCGAACAGACCTTCGAGGTACTGAACGGAATCATCAAAGACGCGAATCTGGCTAATCTGAGATCGGATAATTTTCACTTTAGACGAATTGCGACCCTCTACGCTGAATACATTTGAATCATAAATCTCGGCTTTGGCTGAGTCCTTCAGCACCAGCGTGATCTCGGGTGCGATCTTCGAATTGTTCATTTTAATGTATCCATCCCCCGCGACGAATATGCAGGCAACCGCCTCCTCACTGGTAACAATGCTCGCGTCTTGGATTGTAACGTTTCCATAGACGGTAAGGTTTCCGCCAGAAATTGTTATCGTGCAGCCTTCCACGAGCAAATCACTATCAGGCAATATGGCGATGTCCCCTTGCCATGCCTGATCCGAATTCACAACCATTACAGAAGCCTGGACTAAAGGACCAGATCCTGCCGGAATTGGGGTGCAGTGCACTTGGTTGAATGATGCCAAGAGGAGCAGGGTTGCAAAAAACGTTAACAGTGCTTTCCCCCTCAGCTTCTCTCACCCCCTTCATTTTCATTCTAGTCCACCTGCCCTAGCCAAACCCCCATTCAAAAATAAATAAAAAACTTGCACTCCGATCAGAATTCCGGGAACCGAATTCAAATTTTTTACGATTTTTCCCTAATCGCCTTGAGATTTGTTCTATTATGGAGGGGCGTTTCCATGGGCGCGCCGCCTAATTGCCGCCCTCAAGCCCAAGCTGCCTCAGCAGCTCTGCTGCGCTGCTCTTCTCCAATAGGAAGAGCCTGCCAAGCGTCTCGGCTTTCTCCGCCACCTTATCCGGCGCCGCCCCAGAGGGGTCGAATTGCATTATCCTGTTGGGATCCACGGGGCATGAGACAAGCCCGGTCTTGTAGTGCATGCTGAAGGGCGCCCTGACGTCGCCCATCGGCTTCATCGAGCTCCAGTCGAGTAGGACCTTCTTGGTGCGTTCCTCCTTCCCTGCCACTTTTGCAGTCGTGAGCCCTTCTGACCCGTCCGGCTTCCCGAATAGACCCCTGAGCCCCTCCGGGACCCCTTCTCTGGCGATATCCTCCTCCACCTTTTTCTGGATGAGCTGGACGAGCCTCCTGTAGTGCGCAAAGAGGTCCCCCTTGGGCATCCCCGAGTTGTCGAGCGAAGCCCACACCTGCATCCCCCTCGACCCGCTGAACTTCACCGCTGGTCGGATCCCGCAGCCCTCGAGCAGCCTGTAGACCTTTTCCGCGACGAACTTCACCGCCAGGAAACCTTCTGCCGATGACTTGAGCCCCTCGCCCGCGTCCAGGTCGATAATCAGCCAGTCAGGCTCCTTCGCCTCGAACCCGTGCACATATGGGACGAAGTCCACGGCATGGTCATCGACATACTCCATCAGATCTCTCCTGTCCCCGATCTCTATGAATTTGGGCTTTGGCTTGTACCTGGCGTACCTGACAAAGAGCGGCTTCACCTTGTTCAACGGGTCCGCCTCGTCGCTGAAGACCTTGACAACGCTCACTGGTCTCCCCCGCAGGAAAGGCAGGATCTGGTCCGCTACCCTCGGGTAGTACTCCTTTGCGGCTAGGACCATCCGGTACGAGAGGTTCATTTTGCCCGAGACCGATGGCAGCCTGGACATGAGCGCCGATCTCCCGCCCTCTGTGATGTAGTATTGCCCTCCCCTCTCCTCGACCAGGCCCTCTGCCTCAAGCCTCTTCAGCTCCAGCTCGAGGTCCCCCTCCGAGACTTCCCCGCCCGCGCATGCCACGTCCCTGGAGACCTTCTCGTAGATGTGGCCAAGGTCTATCTTGGCATCCGGCGCCTTTATCGCGAGGAGAAGAAGTATGCGCTCCGCCAGTAAATCAGCCATCGTTAGCCCCCTGCCACCAAAGATTATCTGCTTTTCGCAGTTTTTCTGCCTTTCTGAAATGCTGGCAAAGCTGCCAAGTTGTGCTCCCTGGTGATTTCTGTTCTGCTCATGGCTCCGAAGAACAAAGGGTTTTTCTCCCTGCCTGTTTGGAAGCGTCGATGCATTCAATGACTTGATAAATATGCTTAGTTCAGCTAGGCAACCTGTTAATTTGGTTTGAGGCATTTGAACTTTGAGCCCCGATTCACTAAAGTTTTATACTACGGGGGTGTAGTAGTTACTACTAGGGGGGCGTAGTAATGCTCTTTGATCCGGAGCCGAAGACTTCGAGATCGGACTTCTTCGACAGGGAGGTTGAGCTGGAGAAGTTGGGCAATTACCTCCGGCAGGAGAGGCTGGTGGTGATCTATGGCGTAAGAAGGGTCGGCAAGACGAGCTTGATGAGGGTCGCTCTGAACGAGGCCGGAATCCCATTCGCATATATCGATGTCAGGGGAATATACGACAGCAGCGGGAACGTCAGCGAGCAGCTCTTCCTGAAGGGCCTGATTTCCGCAATGCGGAGCAATATGCCGCTGTATGACAGGCTAAAATTCGACGTGAAATCCGCCCTCAAGCGCATAGATGGGATAAGGATCCGCGGGCTTGACATTGAGCTAAGCCTAGGTGCCAAGGTCGACACACGCGACGTCCTCAGGGATCTTGATGCTTGGTGCTTGAGAAATGGTACGCGGTTCGTCCTGGGATTGGACGAGGCTCAGTACCTCCGATATTCAAAGTATTACCCGATGCTGATCGGATGGATATATGATAACCTTAAGGGCTTAGTCATCGTATTGGCTGGAAGCGAAGTAGGGCTCTTGAAGGACTTCTTGGAATCAAAAAAGAGTGGGCGCCCGCTTGGGGGCAGATTGAAGTTCGAAATAATGGTTGATCGGTTCAGCCGGGAACAGAGCCTCGAGTTCTTGAGGAGGGGGCTGGATGAGGCTGGCGTAAAGTACGGCACTCAGGAGATCGAGGAGGCTGTGAATGCGCTGGACGGAATAGCGGGCTGGCTGACGATCTACGGGCGCTACAGGCGCGCTGGAAGGGATCACGGGGAGAGCCTTGAATCGACCCTGAAGGAAGCCCAGGCGATTGTAGCCGACGAGCTCAACCGGTTGATCTATCCTTCGAAGGCGCGGTACATGCTTATCCTCCGGTCTATTGCCAAAGGGATGCGCAGCTGGACTGAGATTAAGGATTACCTTGAGTTGAAGGACGGCCCAATAACTGATAGCCAATTCAACAGGCTGCTCGATCGCCTAGTCAAATTCGGCTTCGTGGAGAAAACTGGTGCTGACCGCAAGTATTCGCTTGTGGACCCGATCCTCGACCGGATGCTCAGGCCATAACCGGCTGTCCCTTTTATCTTGGGCTCCTGATCGTCCTCTGTCAAAGAACGACTGTGTGCAATCCCTCGGGAGAATGCGCTTTCGAGCCCATTCTGCTTTCACTTTGTGGAGGAGTACAAATTAAGAAAGAAAAAGGTAAGGAAGGCGTCTGCCTACTTCTTCCCTTTCCTCGACCTGATTAGAGCATAGGATGCCCCGGCGATAATAAGGAGGATAGCAACGCCCGCGTAAAGGATCTCCGCTCCTGGTGCAGCTGCGGCTGGGGCAGCGACGGAAATCGACAGGGTATTGGAAGCCGCGGGCTTGAGCACCTCGCTCTCAGGGACCTCCGCAAGGATAGTCCAGTTGCCAGGCTTGTTGACAGTCACATTCACGGAAAACTTCGAGGCTGTCGCGTTCACCGCAATGGTGGTTGTCTTCCCGTCCGGATCCGTAACCCTGACGTTCACTGGAGTCGTCGTTATGAATGGCGTGAGGTTGCAGCTGATCATCACTGTGGCAGGCGAATTCGGGGCGGTGAGGTTCAGCGCTGTAGTGCCCGTCCTTATTGAGATCGCCGCAGCCGCCTTCTCCCCTATCCACGGGTAATACACCACGTTCTTTGATACCCTGTCGCCGGATCCTGGTCCGCTCCATGATGGACCGCTAGGGGCGCCCCACCAGCAGTCCCTTGCAAGAACCAAGAAGGCAGGGTCTGAGGCGTAATTCCAGAGTCCCCCGACTGAATTATTGTGCATCCTGCATGCTGAAATCAAAATACCTTTGCAGCCGTCTACCTGGATCCCGTATTGGTTGAACGAGAAGCTGCAGTTGGCAAGCGTGTTATTGTCAGACGAGACGTGGAGCAGGGCGCCCGTGCCCGATGCAATGCCTGAAAAGTCGCAGCGATCGAACGTGTTGTTCAAGGACGATTGGACGCGCATTCCGTAGTTGCCGCAGAAGGAAGCGTTGTTTCCCGTGAAAGAATTCGAGGAGGAATTGATTACGAGCATCCCTATTCCGTTGTGGGTGCAGTCGTTCCATTCGATGACATTCATGAACGAGTCATACATCTCAATGCCGTTGTAGCTGTTGCGAGTGCAATCATTGCCGGAGATGGTATTGCCGTTGGATCCACCCGAGACGCTAATGCCGGAGGAGGCGCAGCCCGAGCAGTTGTTGCCGCTCACCGTGCACAAATGCGCCCCTTGCAGCAAGATGCCGTACGCGCCGCTCCCCGAGCAGTCATTCCCGATGGCCGAGACGCCGCTGGAATGAGAAATTAAAATCCCGCAGTATCTGACATCGATGCTGTTGTTTGATACCGTGATCCCAGTTGAAGATTGGACGAAAGCCCCCGTCGTGCAGTTCTGGATGCTATTCCACTCTGCAGCGATCCTCTCTGCCCCATCCATGCGGATGCCTTGTTCGAGAGCCATTAGCATATTGCCCTCTATCTTCCCATTCGAGGAGTTTGCGACGATTATGCCGTAATTCTCCCCTGCTCCGTAGATGGTGCAGTTCCTGATCACAAAGTGGGCGTCAGCGCCCGTTATGGATATACCATCGGATGCGCTCGCGTCTATTACCCATCCCTCTATAATGTAAGGATCCGATTCGCTGCCGTCCCCAGAAACGACCGCGCCCGAGGCTGCGAAGCCAGAATTCCCGACGATAATGATTGTGCCGTGGTTGGGCGGCGGATATGGAGGATCGGGAGATCCTTGGATCGGTGGTGACTGGATCGCCATCAGAAGCAGGGCTGCCAAGAATATGGGAAAGGCTGTTCTTCCCATAAAAATTACTCCTGAAATTTATAACGACCCTTTTTTAAATAAGCATTTGTCTGCATCTGTTGGATTTCCTTTGGATTATGCGAACTCTGTTATGATCCGGCGATGCCCGGATAGGAAGGAGGATCCCTTTTCCTTGGATCTGTCGGGATTGGAGTAAAGCGTTGAAAAAATCTTGTTAGGGGCTTCAAGGATTGAAAAATCCTGTAAGGTTCATTGACGTGCCGGCCCATTGGCTGATTCATTCATGCCCTGGCGAACGATTTCTTCCCTCTAGCCTCATCCTCGCAACATTGAGGCACACTACCCCAGCAAGGACTGCTAGCCTGATGTGGATATCAACCGGCACGAATAGCAAAAGTGCCAGCATTATGACACCAACTAAGAAGTGTGTTGCGAGGTTCTTGACATCCTTCAAATATGCAAACAGGTAAGAGAACGGGTTCATCCGGATCGCCTCCCGAAGGGATATATCGATATGATATATATAATTTTCCAGTCTTGTGGTGTCCCGCACAGTCCCGGCTAATTCCGTGATATGGGCCGATCCGCGATTTTTGATCCGTCGCCAGGGATCAAAATTGTAAGATGAAACATTCTTTGTTTGGAATATAGGAAGCATTTAAGCAGATTGCGTTAATCAGAACATTCAAGATTCTTGAGCATGCTCTTTCCGTCTATTCGTTTGTTGCGATTCTTCTTATCTCTGGGCTGCTTAATGTTGAGCTGCTCGGTTGCTAGGGATATTCACATTCAGCGGCATTCCCATATCCTCCTCAATCGCCTCGGAATACTTGTAAAAAAGGCGTCATCGCGATCGAAGATCCTTCTGGAGCCCTTGCATAAACGGAAAAGTACCGTGGGCCTGCGGTAATCGATGCAGCGGAACTATTGGGGAACTTCAAGCGGTCCATTCTATTTGCCTTTGATTATTCCTTGTTCCTTTGCTCTTTCAAGCGCCTCAAGAACTGCATCAAGAGGCACAAGTGCCACGTCGTTAATGCAGCTCTCGTGCCTCTCCATGACCTCGTCCGCTCTCCCTTCATCTACTACACATTCGATTGTGTCATTTGACAAACATTTTCTAACAAATCATTTCATAAACATCAATTCTTACTTTTAATATTAAATAATAAAAATACATTTCAATAAATTAAACATGTTTTTGTAAAACTTCATCAAGAGCTGCTTGTTTTTTTCCTTTTAATGGCCAAATTTCATCTAAATTTTCAGTGAAGAAGTAGTCTTCTCTTACAGACGATAGATCGTCGCTCTTCCTTAATCTCTCGATTCTTCTTCTTATAAGTTCAACATTGCGGGGCGAGAGCTCAACTCCTATTGAGTTTCTGCCTAGTTGTTTTGCCACAACGAGTGTCGTCCCTGTTCCAGCAAAAGGATCAAACACAAAATCGCCAGGTTTTGTTGATGATAATATGATTCTTGCCAAAAGTCTAATGGGTGACTGCTGTTTATGAGCACGTTCACCTGTTGGTAGTCTAAGCGCCTCATCGCCAGCAAAATACCCTGAAGTAAGTTCTCTTATGTCATCCCAAACATCCGTCACGAAAATTCCATTTGGTCGTTTATATTTTTCAGTAACCAGTAGAGGAGGGTTTATTCTAAGTTTATTAAAAACTCTGGGTTTTTCTCCTTTTGTGCAGAATGCAATTATCTGGTATTGTTTTCCGTATCTGAAGGAACCTGGTACGGCTGAAGTCTTTTTTTTCCAAATTATCAAATTCTGAAAAGTCCAATTAGATTTGGAGAGCGCTTCAAGAACAAATTGTGTGTTTTTCTCTCTTTGCATGAAATATATGGCTCCACCATCATTAGTCTTTTCGTAAATCCATCTACAGACTTCTGTCATCCAACTCCAATATCTTTCTGGATCAAGCGTGTCGTCATGATTATCGTAATCCTTGCCCTGATTAAACGGGGGATCAACAAAAGAGAGATCAAACATCTTGTCTGTTTTCTTGAGAAATTCTAGGCAGTCCCCTTCGATTATCTCACAGACTGGATCCATTATTGGATCCCCCCCTTAGCAACTCTTGGAGATTTAACTTATAAAATTCATTCTCTTGCGTTATGAGGTTGCAGCTCTCTAGACTAAATAGGATCGTATTAATATTCACGTCCTCATCAAACTCTTTTATTCTCTCCTGAAGTTGATTAAAGCCCTGCTTGCTCTCTGAAAGTATGTAAAGAATCAATGCTGAAATGATGTCATTCTTAGTCACCGAAATTCTATTGCATTTACGAACAAGGAGATTGGTTAGGCTCCCTAGCTGTATGGGGAATTTTTTTGCATTTATCTGATGCTTTAACACCAATTTTGCGAACAAAGATCTTGCTTCCGGATTAGGCTTTAGTTGGTATACCTCGCCAAGTATCTCCTTTGCAATATCTTCAAGTTTTTGCGATAACCTTTCTTCCACATCATTGCAAAGATTGAATATCTCAAGGAAATTCTTTTTAGCATCCATGATCAAATTCTGATCCCTTGTAATTAGAATCGTTTCAGTATTGCCTCTCCATACATGCTTGCTTTTACTAAAACCCAAATTCATCTTGTTGAGGTTGATGGAGCTTACGACGACCGCCTTTTCGGTAACTATTAATTTGCCATGTATTTTGTCATTCGGGCTTCGAATATCCATTCCTTGGGCTATCATTTCTCTAAGCATTTCATTTACTCTGTCGTTGAAATCCATGCTAAATATTCCGCAAATTATTTTCAGTTCTAGTTTTTTGTTTACTGCTGTCTTTATCAAAAAAACTGAAAAATCTGGATCAGTGAATGTTTCTGTTGAGAGGTAAACGAATTCATTGGCTTCCTCGATTACCTTCTCAAGCATATTTCTGCCTCTGCAATCAAAAGGAGCTATGTAAAGTCTTTCTTCAATGTTGTTTGGAATTGGGCACATTTCGCTTGGATAATCTGTGATCCAAAAGTTCCTGTGCAGATCGGGTATTTCTGCTGGTAGCTCAAAAAATCGTTCATCGTTTCCAGTTATTTTTCGGATCTTATTTTTTATTGTTCCTACATCATCTCCTTCTGGTATTATAAATAAATCAAGAAGAAAATTGAAAGCATTAATAAATTCTTCTTTTTTATTTTTATTATTCCTAAATATTACTGCAGCATCAAGCTCTTTTTCCTCTGTGAAATTGGCGGTAAGCGCAATACTACACTTATCCGTAACTATCATTTTGCCATGAAAAGAATACCAACGCCCAACCGCTGTAGTTGTTCTAGAAGGATCACCTATATTCCACCTGCAAAAATAAATTATTGCACCATGTCTCCTTAGATCTTCAAAACGTTCTTGGACATCTTTTCTTATTTTTTCCTTTATTGAATCATAAGGAAGTGTGAGTATTTCTATTTTTACACCTTGTATGAGTTTCCTTTTTAGAACTTCAAAAATTTCAGACCTATGTATTTGAAACATTGCGATCTTTATGAATACTTCTGCCCTGTCTAATTCTTCTAGTACCGTTTCTGTTACATTCAAACTGAATTCGAATTTAGCACTTTCCAATCCAATCACAAACAAAAAATAATTCTTTTGGAATAAGAGGCTTTCGCTAATGTTTTTTAGCTTCTTTTTGGGGATCTAATTCAAAATAATAGACGCATTGCATCTTGTGGCTACTGCATTCTTCCATCTCTTCTTGAACAGCTGCGGGTTCTCCGTGTGCACCGGGAATATCTTCTTGGGCGCAATCGTATCAACCAGCCACTCGAGCTGCT
>Ga0078972_1003554_pt1 | contig 46225 bp, 47 predicted proteins | sample YelNatPaOPGAMG01_FD_67568 | JGI IMG/M metagenome (GOLD analysis project Ga0078972, IMG submission 67568) | Hot spring thermophilic microbial communities from Obsidian Pool, Yellowstone National Park, USA - OP-RAMG-01 (SPADES assembly) (version 2) | ecosystem: Environmental > Aquatic > Thermal...
CATCCAGGATGTTCGCGAAGGGATTCATGGAGCACTTTTTGAAGTGAGAATGTTGTCGGAAAACAACGATATTATAACCTGAACAGGGGTGTTGGGTCAAGTATCCCTGCCATTCTGGTGAAGGAAGCGCAAAATGTTTGAACATCGGCCCTCCGGTGGCCGGAGTTTGTTCGTGTTGCTGGCATTTTCTGGTCGCCCCCGGCATATGCCTTAGTTAGAAACCCGGCGGGGGGGACGATCTGTGGAAGAACTGATGGAGCAGGAGCGGCAACGGACTTTCGATACGGATTGGAACGCCTGGTACACCCCGCCGCCCCGCCCGGGGGGCGGGAATCTGCGGTCCTTCCGGGGCACCCTGGTGCGGAGCTTTGTGGCCGCGGCCATCTTCACCCTGCTCATGTTCGTCCGCTCCTCGACCTGGTCGCCGGCGGTCGCCGTCCGGCAGGAGTTGAAGTACGCCCTGACCACCCAGTGGGACTACCGGCCGGTGTTGGCCGGGGCGGTCGACTACGGCCTGAAGGTGGCGGGCAACTGGCCGGTGGTGCGGGACCTGATGGCGCCGGATTCCCAGGTCACGACACCGCCCCAGGGTACCGCCCCGAACTGGGCGGCGCCGGTGCGGGGCAAGGTGATCCGGCCGTTCGGCTGGGTGACCAGCCAACTGGACGGGCTGGAGCGCTATTCGCCCGGGGTGGACGTGGCCGTGCCGGCGGGAACCGAGGTGGAGGCGGCCCTGGCCGGGAAGGTGGCCAAGACCGGAACGGACGTACGGTACGGCCGCTACGTCCTGCTGGACCACGGGGACGGCACCTATTCCTTTTACGGCCGCTTGACCGGGGTGGAGGTTTCCCCCGGTCAACTGGTGGTGACGGGCCAGGTGTTGGGTAAGGTGGCCGCAGGCGGCCACGAGCAGGCCTATCTACACTTCGAGTTGCGGGAAAAGGGCCAGTTGATCGACCCATTGTCCCGGATCGATCTGTCGACCACGAACTGACGGGTCGGGTGGAGGGTATTTTGCGTCTTTTCAAGCTTTGGGGTGTCACCATCTACGTGAACCCCTTTTTTCTGGCCATGCTGGGCCTCTTTTTGGCGGCCGGTGTGTTGCTGGAGGGCTCGATGGTCTTCACGGCGGTGCTGCTGCACGAGTTGGCCCATATGGCGGCGGCCCGGCGGCGCGGGCTGGGCCCCGGCGAGGTGGAACTCCTGCCCTTCGGCGGCGTGGCCCGCCTGGGCACCGAACTGGCCCTGCGCCCGGCCGACGAGGTGCGGGTCGCCCTGGCCGGACCGGCCTGCAACCTGGTGCTGACGGTCGCGGCGTTGGTGCTGAAAAGTTACGGGATCTGGCACCCGGACCTGGGTCCCTTCTTCGTACGCATCAACCTGATGCTGGCCGGCTTCAACCTGCTGCCCGCCTTTCCCCTGGACGGGGGCAGAATCTGCCGGGCCCTCTGGGCCAACCGGGTGGGCCTTTCCCGGGCCACCCACCGGGCCGCCCGGCTGGGCCAGGTCATCGGCGTCCTGACCGTGCTCCTGGGACTGGCCGGGGTCGCCCTGGGAACGGGCGGCCTGGTCCCGGCCGTGATCGGTTTCTTCGTATTCTTTGCCGCGGCCCGGGAAAAAGGCATGGCTTCCTACCACTACATTCGGCACCTGACCCAAAAGAAAAGTGACATCGCCGCTCGTGGCCTTCTGCCGGTGCGGGTCCTGGCCTGTCCGGAAAGCCTGCCGGTGGGGGAAGTGGCGAAGCGCTTCCTGCCCAATCATTTCCAGGTGGTGACCCTTTTGAACAGTTCTTTCGGTCTGGCCGGTTTTCTCGGGGAAAGCGAGATTGTCGAAGGGCTGTTCGAACGCGGGCCGCGCCTGCCGGTGGGCCTTCTCCTCAAGCGGCCCTAGGCGGAAGGTGTTGCGCCCTGTGGCGTAGAATAATACCACGGCGTAAGGAATATTTTTCCGGGAAACGAGCACAATTAGGCAAAAAGAGGTTAGCGGAACTTGTTGGACACAATATTGCGGCGCGTGCAGAAACCGGCCCGTTACGTGGGCGGCGAGTGGAACGCGGTGGTCAAGGACTGGGCCCAAACCCCTTTCAAGATGGCCTTCTGCTTTCCGGATGTCTACGAGGTGGGAATGTCCTACCCGGGTCTGCACATCATCTACCAGTTGGCCAACGGCCACGACGACGTGCTTTGCGAAAGGGTTTTCGCCCCCTGGCCCGACATGGAGGCCGAATTGAGAAAGGCCGGTATGCCGCTGTTCTCCCTGGAATCGCGGCGGTCCCTCGCGGAATTCGACCTCGTGGCCTTCACCCTCCAGTACGAACTCACCGCCACCAATATCCTCAACATGCTGGACCTGGGGGCCGTCCCGCTTTTGGCCGCCGAACGCGGCCCGGGCGCCCCGCTGGTCATCGCCGGGGGGCCCTGCGCCTTCAATCCGGAGCCTTTGGCCCCTTTTTTCGACGCCTTCGTCCTGGGCGAAGGGGAGGAGGTCCTGCCGGAGATTCTCGCCGCCTGTTTGCAAAGCGACCGGCGCGGGGAACGCCTGGCCCTTTCAGGACGGATCCCGGGCGTTTACCTGCCGGCGGCCTACGACGTTTCCTACCGGGAGGACGGCCGGATCGCCGCGGTGACGCCGCGGGAAGGTGCACCGCCGGTGGTGACGAAACGGGTGGCGCGGGATCTGGACGCCCACTTTCCCCCGGTGCGGCCGGTGGTTCCTTCTACGGCCGTGGTGCATGACCGGGCCACCCTGGAGGTCTTCCGCGGCTGCACGCACGGCTGCCGTTTCTGCCAGGCCGGCATCGTCTACCGGCCGGTGCGGGAGCGTTCCCTGCCCCGCCTTTCGGAAGCGGCCGGCGAGTTGTTGCGCAATACCGGTCAGGACGAGATTTCCCTGGTCTCTCTTTCCACCACCGATTATTCGAACATCCGCCCCCTGTTGCGCGGCATTCTGGACGAATGGGGGGAGAAGGGGGTGAACGTCTCCCTGCCCAGTCTGCGGGTCGACGCCTTCGCCGTGGACCTGGCCCGGGAGGCCCGGCGGGTGCGCGGCGCCTCCCTGACCTTCGCTCCGGAGGCGGGGACCCAGCGCCTGCGCGACGTCATCAACAAGGGGGTCACCGAGGAGGACCTTTTGACCGCGGTGGGCGCGGCCTTCGCGGCCGGCTGGCACGCGGTGAAACTGTATTTCATGATCGGCCTGCCCACCGAGACCTGGGAGGACCTGACCGGCATCGTCGACCTGGTCCGCAAGGTGGTGGCAGCGGGCAGGCACGCCCAGGTGCCGCCCGGCCGCCTGAAAGTGACGGCCAGCGTGTCTTCCTTCGTACCCAAGGCCCACACCCCCTTCCAGTGGGAACCGCAGGACGACCGGGCCACCCTGTTGGCCAAGCAAGCGTACTTGCGGGAACATTTGCGTTTCCGGCAGGCGGCTTTCAGTTGGCACGATCCCGAGGCCAGTTTCCTGGAAGCGGCCTTGGCCCGGGGGGACCGCCGTTTGGCGGACGTGATCCGTCTGGCCTGGGCCAAGGGCTGCCGCTTCGACGGCTGGTCGGAATGGTTCCGGCCCGCCCTGTGGGAAGAGGCCTTCCGGGAAACCGGGCTTTCCGCGGCCTGGTACGCCCGGCGGCGCTACGATTACGGGGATGTCCTGCCCTGGGATCATCTGGACAGCGGCGTGGCGCGTTCCTACCTGGTCGAGGAGCACCGGCGGGCGCTGGCCGGCCTGACCACCGGCGACTGCCGGGCCGGGGAATGCGCCGGCTGCGGTCTGTGCCCGGCCCTTGCGGTCGAGCCCGTTACGACGCCGGTCGCCGAATGAGGCGACGCTTCTCCCGGGTCGGGGCGCTGGTAATGCTTGACAAAATACCGGGGTTCGGCTATACTTATGTTATAAAGGCGGCTGGCGGCAGGGCCGGTCAGCCGGTATGTCCGGAAAAGGGAAGGGGTGATGGCATGATGAGTCTGGCGGAATGGGAAAAGGGCGCCGAAGAGAAGTCTTTACTGGAACGATGCAGGAACCTGATTAGGGAAGCGGAGGAGAATGCTACCGTAATTCTCTATGGTTCCCGGGCCAGGGGAGATGAAGCCCCGGAATCGGATTATGATTTGCTTGTCTTGGTGGATGGACCAGTGAGCTTCGACAGAGAAAGGCGTATCCGGCACCAAATATTCGAGGTCGAATTGGAAACGGGATCTGTTGTTAGTGTCAATACCTATAGTTACCAGGATTGGGAAAGTTCATTGTACCGTGCCATACCTTTTCGCCGAAACGTTGAAGCCGATGGTGTTGCTGTATGACAGAAAATATTTGTGATTTGGCTAATTACCGTTTTGAGCGGGCAAAGAGTTTTTGCCGATTTGAGGGATCAGTTGAGCCAATGAGTGGTTGTATTATTTAAGGTTACTTTTTTGGAGGGAAATCTTTGCCCCTATACAGGATTTGTTATCGAAAAACCGGACCGGCCGCCTACCTCTCCCACCTCGACCTGGTCCGGCTGATGGAACGGGCCGCCCGGCGCGCCGGTTTGCCCCTGGCCTACTCCGAGGGCTTCAACCCCCACCCGAAGATGGTCTTTGCCGCGCCCCTGCCGGTGGGTATAAGCGGGGAAGCGGAACTGGCCGATATAGAGGTACGGGGGGAAGTGGCGCCCGCGGAACTGGCGGCGAAACTGGGGGCGTGCCTGCCGCGGGGTATGAACGTGTTGCAGGCCGTCCGGGTGCCACCCGGTCCGAAGCTGACGGCGCTGGTGCGGGAGGCCGACTACCTGTTGGCGGGACGGCTTTCCCGTACGCTGGCGCCCGCGGATCTGGCCCGGATCGTGGAAAGTTTTTTGGCGCGGGAGTCCATTCCGGTCACCCGTCAGGTGAAGGGCCAGGCCCGTACGACGGACATCCGCCCGGGCATAACCGCTCTGGCCGGGGAGTGCCGGGACGATGGGGTCGAGTTGCGCCTTACGGCGGCGGTGGGCGTCCGTCCGGACGACGTGCTGGCCAGCCTGGTGGAGGCGGGATTGCCCGCCGATCCGGCCGGGTTGGCCGTGACCAGGCTGGCCGTGCGGGGAGAGGGGCCGCTTGTATGATCAGGATTGTCAAACAGGCCGGACGACGGCCTGTGGCATTTTGCCGAAGGAAGGAAAACTCTTATGGTCAAGGAAATTGTCGTCAACGTGGGTGACGAGGAAACCAGGGCGGCGGTGCTGGAGGACGGAGTCCCCGTAGAACTCTATATCGAGCGGTCGCCCTACCAGCGGCTGGTGGGCAACATCTTCAAGGGGCGGGTGGAAAACGTCCTGCCGGGCATGCAGGCGGCCTTCGTGGACATCGGTCTGGAAAAGAACGCTTTTCTTTACGTGGAGGACGTGATGGTGAAGCGTACGGCCAAGGCGGGCAACGGGTCGCATCCCCGGTCCGTCCTGGGCCGCAACATCGCCCACATCCTGAAGCGGGGCGCCACGGTGCTGGTACAGATCGTCAAGGAACCCATCGGCACGAAGGGGCCGCGGGTCACCACCCACATCACGCTGCCCGGCCGCTTCGTGGTGATCATGCCGACGGTGGACTACGTGGGGGTGTCGCGGCGCATTGCCTCCGACCGCGAGCGCGAGCGGCTGAAAGAGATGGCGCACCGGCTGAAACCCGAGGGGATGGGTCTCATCGTCCGGACCGTCGCCGAGGGTGTGGAGGAGGCGGAGTTGCAGCAGGATATCCAGATGCTGGTCCGGCTGTGGCGGAAGATCATGTCCAGGGCCGCGCGGGGTCCCGCCCCCAACCTTTTGCACCGGGATCTGGAACTGGTGCAGCGGATCATCCGGGACGTCTTTACCGAGGACGTCGACCGCATGATCCTGGATTCGCGCTACGAGTACGAAAAAGTGATGGACTTGTTGGACGTGGGCGGCGCCCACCTGAAGTGCAAGGTCTTTCTGGAGGAGCGGCCCGACATCTTCACCTATTACGGCATCGACCAGGAATTGGAGAAGGCGCTGCGGCGCAAGGTGTGGCTCAAATGCGGGGGTTACCTGGTCTTCGACCAGGCCGAAGCCCTGACGGTGGTGGACGTGAATACCGGGAAGTATGTGGGAAGCACCGACCTGGAGGACACCGTCCTGAAGACCAACCTGGAAGCGGCGGTGGAAATGGTGCGGCAGTTGCGCCTGCGCAACATCGGCGGCATCATCGTCGTGGACTTCATCGACATGGCCCGGGAGGCCAACCGCAAGCTGGTCATGCAGACCCTGGAAGAGGAGATAAGGAAGGACCGCACCAAGATCAACATCCTGGGTATAACCCAGTTGGGCCTGGTGGAAATGACCCGGAAGAAGACCCGGCCCAGCCTGGGCGAGACCTTGCAAAAGCCCTGCCCTTACTGCGAGGGCCGGGGCCGGGTGCTGTCGGAGGAAACGATGGGCATCGCCCTGCGCAACCAGATTTGTGACGTGGCCAGGACCACCGGCGCTTCCACCATCCTGGTGGAAGCCCATCCCCTGGTGGCGGCCCGCCTCATCGGCTCCGGCGGGGCCAACCTGCGGGAACTGGAAAGCCGTACCGGCAAGAGCATCTACGTGCGCGGTTCGGCCAGCCGGCACATCGAAACGGTGGCCATCCACCCCCTGTCCAACGGGGAGGACGCCCTGGCTTCGCTCCAGCCGGTGAAGCCGGGGGAGGTTCTGGAAGTGCGCATCGAGGAACCCCACGTTACCAACAACCGGGACGGCATCGCCCGTATCGACGGTTTCATCCTGGACGTCGAGGGGGCCGGGGACCGGATCGGCGAGACGGTGCCGGTGGAAGTCAGCAAGGTGCACCGCACCTATGCCCGGGCCCGGGTGCGCGACGCAGGCGGTGCGAACAGGGGACGTTCCAGCGGCACCGCCTAGAAGGCGACCAGCCGGCACCGAAAAAACCCCGCCCTGACCGGGCGGGTTTTTTTCATGCTGGTGGAAATTGTCGTCCCCGCTTCCGGTGGGCCAAGCTTCACATTACGTCCGTTTCACGTAATATAAGTCAGGAAATCGGCCGCAACCGGATTTGGCGCCGTTTTGGCCGGCCGGCGGCCGGTTTCGGGGACCGGTGCCATTGTGGCGGAAAGGGGGATGACTGATGGGCGGCACTTTCTTTGACGGGAGTTTCATCCTGTTCCTGATTCTGATTCTCTTGGTGTTCAGCATGCCGTTCTTCGGATGGAATGCCGCCAAGTAGGGGCAAAAGGCGCAACACGGTGGGGACGTCGGCATGGACCGCCCGCGGGCCGCTGAAAGGATTCCGGTCCCGGGTTTCCCGCGAGCAAACAACGAAAGGAGAACGATACGATGGGCGGCACTTTCTTTGACGGGAGTTTCATCCTGTTCCTGATTCTGATTCTCTTGGTGTTCAGCATGCCGTTCTTCGGATGGAATGCCGCCAAGTAGGTACGGGCCGGAGCCCTGCCTGGTCGGAGGCAGGGCTTCCTGTTGGAAAGCGCATGAGCCGTAAGTCGGGCGCGTTCCACGGTACGCGTAACATAACCCGTTGCCGGTTCATAAGATGGGGTAGGTCTTCGGGGGCCGGACCAGTCAAATCAGACGGGATCAGGTGCGGTGGTCCGGGGAAAGGCTGCAAGGAAAGGGGTTTGATATTCATGGCGTACGGGACCGGTTTTGGCAATCCGGCGATGATTCTGTTCCTGGTCCTGATCCTGCTCGTTTTCGGGATGGGATTCTGGGGCGTGGATCCGAAATAGGTGTTTCGGACCCGCCCGGTTTGGGCGGGGCCGGCGTTTTGGAAGCCGCGGCGCCCGGCTCCGGGAGCGGCCGCTGTTGGGGAAAGGCCTGATGAGAAAGGAGGATGGCGATACATGGCTACAGGTGTTGATGGCGGTTTCGGTTGGGGCAATCCGTCGTTGATTCTCTTCCTGGTTCTGATCCTGCTCGTTTTCGGGATGGGATTCTGGGGCGTGGATCCGAAATAGGTGTTTCGGCCCTGTCGTGCAATGGCAGGGCCTCTGTTTTTGAGAGCGTGGCGGGCGGTTTCCGCGGCCCCGAAGGGGCCCGTCATGCGGGCAGAGCCTGGCGGGAAAGGAGGATGGCGATACATGGCTACGGGTGTTGATGGCGGTTTCGGCTGGGGCAATCCGGCGTTGATTCTCTTCCTGGTTCTGATCCTGCTCGTTTTCGGGATGGGATTCTGGGGGATTAACGCTGCCAAGTAGCGGTTCGACGGGCCCTGTCAGACAGGGCCCGTTTCGTCAGCCCCGGTCGAGGGCCAGCCGGTAGACACGGCAACGTCTGGTCACGGCCGCGCCCGAGAGAGCGACCATACGGTTCATCAGGGTATTGTTTTCAGCGACGAGCGAGAATTCCACCCGGCGGCATCCGGTCTTTTGATAGACCGCCAGGGTTTCCTGGATCAGTACGGCGCCCAGTCCCCGGTTCCAATATTCCGGAATCACCCCGAAAACGGCCAGGCGGAAAGCGGGTATCGATCCGGCGGGAGAAAACACGCCCGGTCCGGACGGTACGCTCAGGCTTATGCCGGACGGCCCGGTGGACGTGCCGGCCAGGAGGCCAATCCCTCCGGCCGCAGTCAGTTTCCGGAGGAAGGCTGTCAACTCCCGTTCGGTGAGGGGAACAAAACCCCATGTCCCCTTCAGGCAACTGTTGAAGACGGCGACGACGGCCCCAGCGATGGTTGCAATGTCTTCCTGGTTCAGGCGGCGTATCGCCAGTCCGGGCAGTCTGCGGCGCGCGCGCTGCGCCACCCGGGCCACCTTGTCCGTGTCGCCGCCGGAAAGATCCCAGCGGTAGGCTAACAGATCGATTTCCTTTGACAGACCGGCGCCCTCCAGCAGCTCACGATAGTAGGGGGGATTGAAGGGCAGGGACGGCTCGGGCAGTTGGTCGAAACCTTCGATCAGGGCGCCCACCTTTTCGTTGGTGGTCCAGTGCAACGGACCGAGCATGACCGTTTTGCCCCGCCCCCAGAGCCAGTCTGCCGCGGCCCGGAGCAGTGTTCCGGCCGCTTCCCGGTGCCGATGGACTTCGAAGAGTCCGAAAAATCCCACCGCGGGGTCAGGATAACGGGTATCGACGAAGGCGGCGATACGCCCCAGGGGCTGTTGTCCTTCCCAGGCCAGGAACAACTGGTAGTCGACGTGTTCGAGAACGGGGTGGAAGTCGGGCTGGAGGAGACCGCATTGCTCCAGCAACAGCCGGGTTAGAACCGGTCCCGGGGGATAAATGCCGGCCGGGAGGCCGAAAAAAGCGGACAGGTCCCCCGCACCCAACGGCAAAACGTCAACCATCGTTCCCAACCCCTTCCCCATCCAAGTATATGCCGGAAAGGTTGTCCAGATGAGGTTCACACGTTGTGTTTCCGGCGAGGTGGACGGATAGCCTCCGGTGGGGCAAGGCATCAAGGGTCCGGCATATACTACGGGGGCAGGTAATGTTCGCGGAAAAGTCATGTTTTGCCGACCATACAGGTGTTGCCGGCCGATCGATGGACCAGAAAAGGGTGGGGAGGAAAAATGTTGACGCTTACAGGTAGACAGAGTCAACAGTTGGTCAATATTCTCAATCTGGCGAGTGCTGTCCTTTTTCTTGTCGCCGCCATAGTGCCCTTTATTACGACGTCCGACGATTCACCGGCCACCGTTCAAACGGCCATCGAAGCATCGGCGGCGTGGCGCGCGGGCGAAAGAGACGTCGTCCCGGCCCACCCGGGAGACGGATCAGACGCACACCCCGCAACGGAGGGAAATTCTCAGGCACTGCGGTAAAGTTTCACCGGAACGAACTCGTGGTGCTTGAGCGTTTCGCTGGCCGTCCAGCGGCCGCCGGCCACCCGGACAAGCAGGTCCGCCAGCATGTCGGCGGCCTGGTCGAGCGATATTTCCTGCCTCAAGAGGCCGGACACGTCGAGGTCGATATGTTCGGCCATCGTCTGCGCGGTGCGGGGATTGGCCGTCATTTTGATCACGGGCATCAGCGGGCTGCCGATAATGTTTCCCTGTCCGGTGGTCGCCAGACACAGCACCGATCCGGCGGCGGCGAAAAGGGTGAGGACCTCGGCGGCGGCGCTGGAAGTGTTCATGAACCAAAGGCCTTTACCGCCAGGGGCTTCCCCGCTCTCCAGAACGCCCTCGATGAAAGCCGTGCCGATCTTGCGAACGTTGCCGAAAGCTTTTTCCTCTATGGTGCTGAGGCCCCCGCGGATGTTGGACTGGCACGGCTGGGAACCCAGGAGGTGGGCCCTCTGGTTTTCGATAAATCCGACATAATCGTTATAGAGACGCCAGAATTTCTCCTTCTGGTCAAGCTTTTTGATGCGGTCGGCGATCATCTGTTCGGCGCCGGTCAGTTCCGAGGTTTCGCCGAAGAGGACGGTGGATCCGGCGTCCAGGGCCCGTTCCACCACTTTGCCCACGGTGGGGTTGGAGGCCAGACCGCTGGTGGGATCGGACTCGCTGCACTTGGTGCACAGGACGATGTCGGCCAGGCGCACGGTCTCGGTCTTGATCTCGCTGGCGTAAAACACGAATTCCTGGGCCTTGCGGGCGGCTCTCTCCGTGGTGGCCAGGTCGCCGGCGTGGCCGATGACGAAACGGGCCACCGGTTTCCCGGTCTTTTCTATGCCGCTGGCGATCTCGTCCAGCCAGTTGGGCTCCATGCCGACGACCACCGCGGCGGCGACGTTGGGGTTGGCGCCGGCGCCGATCATGGTGCGGAAGAAGAGTTCCAGGTCCTTGCCGAACTGCAGGTCGCCGTAAGCGTGCTTCAGGTCGACGGTGCCCTGGATGAGGTGGGAAACGTTGCGGGCTACCCGGTTGGATATGCCGTCGACGGGCAGGATGACCACGTGGTTGCGTACGCCGACCGCGCCGTTGGCCCGACGGTAGCCCTGGAAGGTGTACGCGGCCATCACGACCACCTCAGACTTTTCATGTTGTGGACGTGGACGTGCTCCCCGGGCCGGATGGGCTGGGTGGCCGCGCCGGCCGGATGCCCTTGGAGGATGATCTTTTCCCCCGGGGCAAGGGCCTTGACGGCTATTTTGTGGGCCAGTTGGACGTCCTGCAGGGCGTCCAGCTCGACCCGGGAACCGTCGGCCAGGACGAGGCCCTTGATTCTTTCCCCGGCCTTGATGTCGGCGACGGCTATCCCGGCATGATCTTCTCCCCGGTGAACAAGCAGGTTGTGTTCCAAAAGCCGCCCCCACTTCCGTCCGTAATGTCCATGGTTATTATTTACCTTTCGCCGCCGGATTCTGCCCGACTGGTCCCGGCAATTGTTTCCGGCCGGTACAACGGCCGGTTGCGCCCGTGCATCCGGTGACGAGGCGGTGGTTAGCCTATAGGCGGGTGAGCGGGGGGATCGGATGGTTTGGAAACAACTGGTCAATGTGGTCCTGGTAACCACCACCGTGTACCTCGTTTTTCTGCTGGTCACCAAGTTCATGGGACGCAAGACGATCGCCGGCATGACCATGTTCGACTTCGTGGCCGGGGTGACCATGGGCGCCATCGGCGGCGGCTTCATCACCCACTATTTCAGGGGGGCGCCGGTAACCATCGCCGCCCTGGCCGTCATGGGCCTCCTGGTGATCCTGACCGGCAAGGCCTGCATGGTCAGCCTCAGGGTTAGAAGGATCCTTACCGGGGAACCGATGGTGGTGATCCGAAACGGAAAAATATTGGAAGACACCATGAAGAAAACCAGATACAATGTCGACAACCTGATGGCCAACCTGAGGCAGAGTAACGTATTCGACCTGGGTACGGTGGAATTCGCCATCCTGGAGCCGGACGGCAGTCTGTCCGTCCAGAAAAAAAGTCAGCAACAGCCGGTTACCCCGGCTGATCTTGGTATTTCCACCGGCTACAAGGGCCTGGCCTGCCCGGTGGTCAGGGACGGGCGGGCGGTGGACAAGAACCTGGCCCTCAACGGACTCGACCGGGATTGGCTGCGCCAGCGACTGGCCGCTCTGGGCATCCGGGACGTCGGTGATGTCTTTTTCGCCGCCTTGTACACCGATGGAACGCTGTACGTGGACCGGAAAGAGGACGGCCTTGCCGACGAGCACCGGTTCATCTGAAGCGGGGTTGTCGCCCGGTGCCACGGGTTCGGGCCCGCAAGACTTTTCCCCGGCGCCCGGGGTCAGAAGGACCGCCGCGGTCGTGCCGGCGGCCCGGTCGCGGTTTGGTCGACCCGGGCCTGCACGCCGTAGCGTGACCATGTCCGTTGCCGGGCGGTTTGGGCCGACTCGAAGGTCGGAAAACGCCCCAGAACCACCCTGGTCGTGCCCGTCCCGGCGGGCGTAAGGCTGGCGCCGTCAAGGGCTTGCGTTTGTTCGTAAAGGTCCCGGGCGTGCCGGTCATCCAGGGTGACGGATAATTCGTAGGACCGGGGCCGGTAAAGGCGGCCGCCAAAACGGGAAAAAGAGCGGTCGCCCAGGTTGCCGAAGCTGTACCGGCTGAGGAGGGCCTCGCCGCCGTTTTTGAGGATGAAGCGTTCCCGGGACATTTCCGACAGGTCGATCCGGCTCACCTTGTAGGCGTTGTACTCGAAGCCGTGTGCAAAAAGCCGTACGACGGCGTAACCGCACGGGTACTGCACGGTGGCGGGGACTTCCACATAAGGAACGTCCCCGCTGCCGGACGTAACCTTGTTGCGGTGCATGTGGCCGCAAAAAACACCCTGCACGCTGGGATACCGGCCGATTATGCCCGTCAGGTCCTGATGGTTGGTCAAACCGAACCAAAGGTCGGCGCCATGGGACGGATGGTGGAGAAAGACGAAGGCCGGCCGGTCGCCGGATTCTTCCAGCGTACGGTCGAGCCATTTCAGTTGGCCGGCGGACAAATATCCCTTGTTTTGGTTTTCGCGACACGAATCGAGCAGTAAAAACCGGTGCTCCTTGAACAGTACACTCTGAAAGCCTTTATCCCGGTCGACCAGGTATTCATAGAACCCCCGCTCGCCGACGCCCCCGAACCTGGTGAATTTGTCGTGGTTGCCTATGCATAACAGACGTGGCGTGTTGCCAAGTGATTGCAACTTGCTTCTTGCGTCAGCGTATTGCAAACCGTCCCCGGTATCGGTGAAGTCGCCGGTAAATACGACCAGGTCCACTTTTCTTTCCTTGACATCCGAGATGGACCGGGCCAAAAGCGTACCGGCAAATTCACTGAGCTTGCCGAGGAAAATCCGGTTGGGATCGTCATAGGCCTTGCCGGCGGCGATGTGGGTGTCGGTCACGATGCCGAAGCGGAAAAGGAAGCGGCCGGGCGGCGCCGGCAGGGTGGTCAGGCCGTTGAGGGATCCTCGGGCCCCGCGGCTTTCCACCCGGTACCAGTAACTGGTGGCCGGTTTCAGACCGTTCAACTCGGTGAGGTGATACTTTTCGCCGGAAGACAGGGCGACTCCATCCAGACGGGATGGATCTTCCCCGAAACGTACCGCGGCCCCGGGGCACGGCCTGTTCGTGACCCAGGAGACCACGGCGTGGTCGCTGCCGACCGTACAGAGTTCCTCGTTGAATATCACGGTTTGGTTCGACACGTCCATGAGATCACCCGAAATTGCCGGACAGGTAAGGGCAGGATTGGGCCCACGTTCAGTTTATTAGGGAAGGCTTCCCGTTGCCCCGGTGGGACCGGTGGCGGCCCGGCGTCTTTTGGGCTTGACAATTCGGGCTTTCGTGTTAAAATGGCATACGTAGGCGGCTGGCGGGGCCGCCGTAACCGCGCGGGCCGGGTGGCAAACGGCATGGCCGTACCCGTTCCGGCGAGTCCTGACGAACGGGGAGGCAAGGTTGGAGTGTACGCCATCGTGGAAACGGGGGGCAAGCAACACCTGGTCCGGGAAGGGGACACCCTGCAGGTGGAGATGCTCCCGGCCGAAGTGGGTCAGGCGGTGACCCTGGACCGGGTGTTGGCCGTGCAGCTGGAGGACCGGCTGGAAGTGGGCAGACCGTTTGTGGACGGGGCCAGGGTGACGGTCAAGGTGGTCCGGCACGGTCGCGGGCCCAAGATCATCGTGTTCAAATACAAGGCCAAGAAGAATTACCGCCGCAAAAAGGGCCACCGGCAGCCCTTCACCATGGTGCGGGTGGAAAAGATCGAGGTCTAGAAGGAGTTGACAATATATGGCTCATAAAAAGGGAATGGGGAGTTCCCGCAACGGGCGCGATTCCAAGCCCAAGATGCTGGGCGTCAAGAGACAGGACGGGCAGACGGTCACCGCCGGCAGCATCATCGTCCGCCAGCGGGGGACCAGGATCCATCCCGGTGCCAACGTGGGCATCGGCAGCGACGATACGTTGTTTGCCACCGCCGACGGCGTGGTCCGGTTCGAGCGCCTGGGAAGGGACAAGAAAAAGGTCAGCATTGTGGCGCAGCCGGCGCTGGCCTAGAGCCGTGAAAAGAGCGCCGGGCCGCGACGGCCCGGCGTTTTTCTTTTGGACGCGGCGGAAGGGAAAGCCAATTCCGGCGCCGAATAGGTGGCCATCCGCCGCTCCCGCCAGGGGAGCGAAACGGGAGGTAACCCCTTGAGCGTGCAGGACATCCTGGAAGTCATCGCCAGGCAAAACCACGATTTCCTGAACCACCTGCAGGTTATTTCCGGCTTCCTGCAGTTGAACAAGCAGGAAAAAGCCCGCGAATACATAAAGGAACTGGGCCGGGACGTGGAGCGGACGGCCCGGGTGCTCAACTCCCGGCCGCCGGAAGTGGCGGTCGCCCTCTTGACGGCCATGAACCGGGCCTACCGGAGCCAGGTGGCGGTAGAGTTGCCGGCGGCCTTCGACCTGACCGGCGGTGCCGTGGCCGGCAAGGTGCTGGGGCCCCTCATCGGGGGTCTGACGGATCCCCCGCTGGCCTGGTCGCCCCCGGCTCTCACCCTGCTCCAACAGGAGCAGGACCGCCGCTTGATCTTGCGCATTTCCTGCCGCCAACCCCGGGGCCGGACGGCGGCCAAGGCGGGCTTGCTCGAAAAACGGGTGGCCGCCGCCGATTCCCTCCTGGCCCGCTACGGCGGCCGGGCCGCCCTTCTTTTCGACGGTGACCGGGTGGAAATCGTCCTGACCATACCGCGCCGGGAGAAGTAAGGGGGACATCGGGGTTGTTGCGGTCCCCGGTACGGGACCCACCGGAAGGTGGGTGATTCAGACGAAGGTATGGGAAGGGCCGTTTGCGGCAACAATGCCCTGGATGTACGGAAATCGCGGGGTGAAGGGTTTTGTTTTACGACCACGTGCAGATCTTCGTCAAGAGCGGCCGTGGGGGCGACGGCCTGGCCGCCTTCCGGCGCGAGAAGTACGTTCCCCGGGGCGGTCCGTGGGGAGGCGACGGGGGCCGGGGCGGCGACGTGGTGCTGCGGGCCGACGCCGCTTTGGCCACGCTGGCCGATTTTCGTTACCGCCGCCACTTCAGGGCGCCAAACGGCGGCCCCGGCGGCAGCAACAACCGTACCGGACACGCCGGCGAGGACCTGGTGATCCGTGTGCCCGTGGGTACGGTGGTACGCGCCGGCGGCGCCGTCCTGGCGGACCTGGCCGGAGACGGGCAGTCGGTCACGGTGGCCAAGGGCGGCCGGGGCGGACGGGGCAACACCCACTTCGCCACCGCCACCCACCGGGCTCCGGGCATGGCGGAAAAAGGCGAGCCCGGGGAGGAAATGACCCTCGAACTGGAGTTGAAACTGCTGGCCGACGCCGGTCTGATCGGTTTGCCCAACGCGGGGAAGTCCACCCTTTTGTCCCGGTTGTCGGCCGCCCGGCCCAAGGTGGGCGACTACCCCTTCACCACCCTGGAACCCAACCTGGGCGTGGTGCGGGTGGAGGAAGGGGTGGGCTTCGTGCTGGCCGACCTGCCGGGGCTGGTGGAAGGGGCGCACGCCGGAGCCGGCCTGGGGCACCGCTTCCTGCGCCACGTCGAGCGCACCCGCGTCCTGGTGCACGTGGTGGATGTTTCCCCGGAACGCGACCCGGTGGCGGACGTGGCCCTGGTGGAAAAAGAACTGGCCCTTTACGGCCACGGCCTGGCCGGCCGCCCGGTCATCCTGGCCGCCAACAAGGTGGACCGGCCCGGGGTGGACGAGAACCTGGCCCACTTGCGCGAGCGGTACACCGACCGGGAGATATTCGCGGTCTCCGGATTGACCGGGGCCGGTCTCACCGGTTTGGCGCGGGGTATCGCCCGCGCCCTGGCTGGCGCCCCGCCGCCGGTCATGGAGCCGGTCTCCCCGGTACGTTACCGGGTGGAGCCGCGCTTCGAGGTGACGCGCGAAGGGGACGGTTTTCGCGTACGGGGCCGGGAGGTGGAGAAACATCTGGCCATGACCGACCTGGACAACGAGGAGGCGGTGGCCCGCTTCCAGCGCATCATGCGGGTCATGGGGGTGGAGGAGGCCCTGCGCGAGGCCGGGGCCGCCGAAGGTGCCCCGGTATACATCGGAGAGAGCGAGTTCAGCTATCAAGAATCATAGGGAAGGGATGTGACGCGGATGGCCGGGGTGGTCTGGGAGGATATCCGGGCGGCGCGGCGCCGCCTGGAAGGCGTGGCGCACCGGACCCCGGTTCTGACCTCGCGCACCCTGGACGGGGTGACGGGCAGCCGTGTATTCTTAAAGGCGGAAAACTTCCAGCGGGTGGGGGCCTTCAAGTTCCGCGGCGCTTACAACGCCCTGGCCGGTCTGGACCCGGCGCCGCGGGGCGTCGTCACCTACTCCTCGGGGAACCACGCCCAGGCCCTGGCCCTGGCCGGACGCCTGCGCGGAGTGACCGTGACGGTGGTCATGCCGGACGATGCGCCGCGGGCGAAACGGGAGGCCTCCTGCGGCTACGGCGCCGACGTGGTGCTGTACGACCCGCGGCGGGAGATCAGGGAGCGGGTGGCCTCCCGCCTGGCGGAGGAACGCGGCCTGACCGTCATTCCCCCTTTTGACCATCCCCTGGTCATTGCCGGCCAGGGCACCGCCGCCGCGGAACTCCTGGAAGATGCCCGGCGGCTCGACTACTTGCTGGTGCCCTGCGGGGGAGGCGGTCTTTTGAGCGGCTCGGCGGTGGCCGCGGCCCACCTCGATGCCGGGTGCCGGGTTGTCGGTGTGGAACCCGAACTGGCCGACGACGCCGTGCGCTCTTTCCGCAGCGGCCGCCTTCAGACCGTGGACCATCCGGCGACCATCGCCGACGGATTGCGGACCCGTTCCCTGGGCGAGTTGACCTTTCCCCTGATTCGGCGCCATGTGGCCGACATGCTCACCGTCTCCGAGGCGGAAATCCGGCAGGCCATGCTTTTCCTGTGGACCCGGCTGAAAGCGGTGGTGGAACCTTCCGGCGCCGTGGGCCTGGCCGCCCTCCTTTCCGGACGGTTGGCGGCGCCGGGTTCCCGGGTGGGAGTGATTCTCTCCGGGGGCAACGTGGGGCCGGAGGATTTCTGCCGCATCGCCGGGGCGGGGGAGCCTCCGGGATAGCCAAGGGCCATGGTTCATCAGGGGGATTGGCGCCGCTCTTGAAAAAAATCCTCGTCAGGAGGGTGCGGGGGCTTTTCTCGCGCCTCCTTTTATTCTATAATGTTAACCAGTTGACATGTCTAGGTTGACATTTGGAAAGGTCCCCAACCCGCCGGGGCGGATTGGGGGGAAGGAGGTGGCTCCCTTGTCGCCGGAGGACATACTGGATCTGGGACGGCGGGTGCTGGCCGGGGAGGAACCGACGCGGGAGGAGGCCCTGGGCGTTTGGCGCCTTCCGGACCGCGACGTGCCTCTCCTCCTGGCGGTCACCAGCCGGGTAACGCGGGAGAAGGCGGGGGCGGCGGTGGACTTCTGCGCCATCGTCAATGCCCGGGCCGGACGCTGCTCCGAGGATTGCGCCTTTTGCGCCCAGTCGGCCCATCACGAAGGGGCGGGACCCCTTTATCCGCTTCTTCCACCGGAACGCATCGTCGCGGCCGCCCAAAGGGCCCGGGCCGCCGGGGCGCAACGTTTTTCCCTGGTGACGGCGGGGCGCGGTCCGGGAAAGGACCTCGCCGCCATATGCGCGGCGGTGGAAAAGGTGATCGCCGCGACCGGTCTGGTTGTTTGCTGTTCGCTGGGCTTTCTGACGGAGGACGAGGCCCGGGCATTGCGGGAAGCGGGCGTGTCCCGCTACCACCACAACCTGGAGACGGCCCGCAGTCATTTCGGCCGCATCTGCTCCACCCACGGCTATGACGACAAGATCGCCACCATCCGGATCGCCCGTGCCGGCGGCCTGGAAATCTGCTCCGGGTGCATCGTCGGGCTGGGCGAGACCGCGGAAGCGATCGTGGAACTGGCTTTCGCCCTGAAGGAACTGGCGGTGGATTCCATTCCGGTCAATTTTCTCGATCCCATCCCCGGCACACCCCTGGCCGGTTCGGCGGCCCCGCCTCCCCTGTCCTTGCTGAGAACCCTGGCCGTTTTTCGTCTGGTCATGCCGGAGGTGAGCATCCGCCTGGCCGGGGGGCGGGAGAAGAACCTGCGCGACCTGCAGGCTCTGGCCCTGTGGGCCGGGGCCAACGGCCTGATGATCGGCGACTACCTCACTACTCCCGGGCGCCCCGCGGTCATGGACCGGCGGATGGTGGAGGACCTGGGCCTGGCGGTGGGACGGCGATGAGTCTGGACCAAGGAATCCTGGCGGCGGAACTGGCCGGTCTGCGGGAGCGGGACCTCTACCGGTGCCCGGTGGTGGTCGGGACCATGGCCGGGCCGCGGGCGGTGGTGGACGGGCGGGACTGCCTGATGATGGCCTCCAACGGTTACCTGGGCCTGGCCGCCCACCCCGAGGTGCTGGCCGGAGCCCGCGCGGCGGTGGAGCGCTGGGGAGCCGGCACGGGCGGTTCCCGGCTGACCACCGGCAACTTTGGCCTGCACCGCGAACTGGAGGAGGAACTGGCCGCTTTCAAGGGGGAGGAGGACGCCCTCCTGTTCGGCACCGGCTACATGGCCAACCTGGGGGTGCTCTCCGCCCTGGCCGGCCCGGAGGACCTGGTGGTGAGCGACAGCCTCAACCACGCCAGCATCGTGGACGGTTGCCGGCTGTCCCGGGCCCGCACGGCCGTGTACCGGCACAACGACACGGCCCACCTGGCCGAAATCCTGGCCGGCGAACGGGCCGGGCGGGTGTTCGTGGTCTCGGACGGGGTCTTCAGCATGGACGGGGACACCGCCCCCCTGCCGGAGATCGTGGCGCTGACCGACCGGTACGGCGCCGGGACCATTGTGGATGACGCCCACGCCACCGGCGTCATCGGTCCGGGCGGGGCCGGCACCGCCGCCCGTTTCGGCCTGACCGGCCGTATCGACGTGCAGGTGGGTACCCTGAGCAAGGCTCTGGGCAGCCAGGGGGCCTTTGTGGCCGGCAGCCGCACGCTGATCGATTACCTGAGAAACCGCGCGCGCAGCTTCGTCTTTTCCACCGCCCCGGCGCCGGCCGCGGTGGGGGCGGCCCTGGCCGCCCTGCGGCTTTTGCGGGAGCATCCCCGGTGGGTGGCCGAACTGGCGGAAAAGGCCTCTTATCTGCGCCGTGGTCTCTTGAACCTGGGCTTCAACGTACCGGCGGGGGAAACTCCGATCATCCCCGTGCTGGTGGGCGACGCCGGCCAGGCCGTGCGATTGGCCCGGGCCCTTTGGGACCGGGGGGTCTTCGCCCCGGCCATCCGGCCGCCGTCCGTGCCGCCGGGGGAAAGCCGGTTGCGGGTGACGCTCATGCTTACCCATAGCCAGGCGGACCTGGACCTGGCCCTGGAGGCTTTTGCCCGGGCCGGCCGTGCCGTGGGGGTGGTCGCATGAGGGGGTTTTTCGTCACCGGGACGGATACCGGGGTGGGCAAGACGGCGGTGACCGGGGCTTTGGCTTGCGGTTTGCGCCGGCGAGGTCTGGACCCGGGGGTCATGAAACCGGCGGCCAGCGGTGGGGTGCGCCGGGGGGCGGAACTGGTGGCGGCCGACGCCGTCTTTCTGGCCCGAATGGCCGCGGTGGACGACGCGTTGGACCTGGTTTGCCCGGTCTGCCTGGAACTGCCGCTGGCGCCGGCCGTGGCGGCGGATCTGGCCGGCCAAAAGGTGGACGTGGTCAAAATCGGGGAGGCTTTCCGGGTGCTGGGGAGCCGGCACCGGGTGATGCTGGTGGAGGGCGTGGGCGGTCTGATGGTGCCGCTCGACGGCGCTTTCCTGGTGGAGGACCTGGCCGCTCGCCTGGGCCTGCCCCTTCTGGTGGTGGCCCGGGCCGGCCTGGGCACCGTCAACCACACTCTGCTCACCGTCGCCCGGGCCCGTCAAAGGGGTCTACGGGTGGCCGGCGTCATCGTCAACGGCCTCTCTCCCGAGCCGGACCTGGCCGAGCGCACCAGCCCGGCGGTCATCGGGAAACTGGCCGGGGTAAGCATCCTGGGGGTGATTCCCCGGGGCGAAGATGTCGACGTGGAGGACGGCCGGGCCGGGAACCTGGCCGCCCTGGTGGAGGAACACCTGGACTGGCCGGCCCTGCTGGCCGCAATGGAGGCTTAAATTAATGCTGACCGAAGAGGAATACGCGGCACTGGTGGCCCAGGACAAAGCGCACGTCTGGTACCCCTTTACCCAGATGCGGGATTATTTGACCCAGGAGCCGCTCTACATCGAGCGGGGCGAAGGGGTGCGGCTTTACGACGTTACGGGGCGAAGTTACTACGACGGGGTTTCCTCCCTCTGGCTGAACGTGCACGGGCACGCCCACCCGCACATCGACCGGGCCATCCGGCGCCAACTCGGCCGGATAGCCCATTCGACCATGCTGGGCCTGGGCCACCCGGGCGCGGTCCGGCTGGCCCGGAAGCTGGTGGAAATCACCCCGGAAGGCTTGAACAAGGTCTTTTTTTCCGACAACGGCTCCACGGCGGTGGAGATCGCCCTCAAGATGGCCTTCCAGTACCAGCGGCAGCGCGGCGAACCCGGCCGCACCCGTTTCCTGACCCTGCGGGAGGCCTACCACGGTGACACCATCGGATCGGTCAGCGTGGGCGGCATCGACCTTTTCCACAGTATTTTCCGGCCCCTGCTCTTTTCGGCCGTGACGGCGCCGTCCCCCTACTGCTACCGGTGCCCTTTCGATCTCACCCACCCCGCCTGCGGCCTGGCCTGCGCCGAAGCCTTCGGCGATCTGCTGTCGCGCCACCGGGATGAACTGGCCGCGGCCATCGTGGAACCGCTGGTGCAGGGAGCCGGGGGCATGATTACCGCCCCCGGGGGGTATCTGGCCCGGATCCGGGAACTTTGCACCCGCCACGGCGTGCTCCTCATCGCCGACGAGGTGGCGACCGGTTTCGGGCGCACCGGACGCATGTTCGCCTGTGAACACGAAGGCGTAAGGCCGGACCTGATGGCGCTTTCCAAGGGCATCACCGGCGGCTACCTGCCCCTGGCGGCCACCCTGGCCACCGACACCGTCTACGAGGCCTTCCTGGGCCTGCCGGAGGAGAACAGGACTTTCTTCCACGGTCACTCCTACACCGGCAACCCGCTCGCCGTAGCCGCCGCCCTGGCCAACCTCGAGGTATTCGAAAAGGAGAAGACCCTGGCGGCCATGGCGCCCAAAATCGAATACCTGCGCGAGCGCCTGGCGGCCATGACCTCGTTGCCGCACGTGGGCGACATAAGGCAAAGGGGTTTCATGTGCGGGATCGAACTGGTGGCGGACAAGGAACGGAAAACCCCGTTCCCGCCGCGTGAGCGGCGCGGCCTTCAGGTGTGCCGGGCGGCCCGGGAAAAGGGAATGATCATCCGGCCCCTGTCCGACGTGGTGGTTTTCATGCCGCCTTTGGCGACCGGCCCTGAGGACTTGGCGGCCATGCTGGACATTTTGGCCCAAAGCCTGGTCGAAGCGGCCGGCGGGTAGAACGGACGGGGTCGCTGGCGCCGCGGGCGGCCGGCCCTTTCTCCGCCCGGAGTGTTCTGATATAATAGAGGGCGGGAAAAAGAAACCGCGGGGTGGGACGGGTGCCGGAACGCAATTTCGCCGAGGTCCGGCGCGTGGTGGTGAAGGTGGGATCAAGTTCCATCACCGGGCCGGACGGCGAACCGGACGCCGGACGGCTCGAGACCCTGGTCGCCCAGTTGGCCGCCCTCAGGAAGGAAGGCCGGGAGGTGTTGCTGGTTTCCTCGGGGGCCATCGCGGCCGGGGCGGGGAAACTGGGATTCAAGGGGCGGCCTTCCACCGTACCCGAAAAGCAGGCTTGCGCCGCCGTGGGCCAGGGCATTCTCATGCAGGCGTACGAGAAGCTGTTTGCCCGGCACGGCGTGGTGACGGCCCAGATATTGCTCACCCGCGAGGATCTGGCCGAGCGCCGTCGTTTCCTCAACGCGCGCAACACTTTGCACACTCTTTTGCACCTGGGCGTGGTGCCGGTCATCAACGAGAACGACACCGTGGCCGTGGAGGAAATCAATTTCGGCGACAACGACTTCCTTTCGGCCCTGGTGGCGGGACTGGTCGACGCCGACCTCCTGTGCCTGTTGACCGATACCGGGGGCTTGTACACCGCCGATCCGCGGGTGGTTCCCGGGGCCCGGTTGATTTCGTCGGTCGCCGAGATTACGCCCGAACTGCAGCGCGCGGCCGGCGGCCCCGGTACGGCGCGGGGTTCGGGAGGAATGGCTTCCAAGCTGGCGGCGGCGCGGGTGGCGGTGCAGTGCGGCACGGGGGTGGTGGTGGCCCGGGCCGGGGAAGAGGCGGTCCTGACCAGGATTTTGGCCGGGCGGGAGTTGGGCACCTTCTTTTCGCCGGGGGCGACCCGGCTGGAGCACCGTAAACGCTGGATAGCCCACGGGGCCCCGGTGGCCGGCCGCATAGCGGTGGACCAGGGAGCGGCGGCGGCGCTCGTTTCGGGCGGCAAGAGCCTTTTGCCCTCGGGGGTCACGGGGGTGGAGGGTAGCTTCGAAGCGGGCCATACGGTGGGAATTGTGGCTCCCGACGGCCGGGAGGTGGCCCGGGGCATCGTCAATTTCAGCGCGGGGGAACTGACCCTGATCAGGGGCCGGCGGACCGCGGAAATCGAAGGGCTGTTGGGCCACCGGGATTACGACGAGGTCGTGCACCGCAACAACATGGTGTTGATGATCTGACGAGATGGGGCGAGGGGGTTGTTTTTTTGACCGACGTAGAAGAGAAAGCCGCCCGGGCGAAAGAGGCCGCCCGCGGGCTGGCTAAGGCACCGGTGGGCGTCAGGAACAAGGCCCTTTTGAACATGGCCGCGGAACTGACGGCCGGCTCCGGTTACATTTTGGAGGCCAACGCCCGGGATATGGAGGCCGGCCGGGCCAAGGGGCTCTCCCGGGCCCTTCTGGACCGCCTCCTGCTCACTCCGGAACGGTTGGAGGAAATGGCCGGGGGCGTGAAGGCGGTGGCCGCGTTGCCGGATCCGCTGGGCGTGGTGGACGCCATGTGGACTTTGCCCAACGGATTGCAGGTGGGACGCATACGGGTACCCCTCGGAGTGATCGGCATCGTCTACGAGGCCCGGCCCAATGTGACGGTGGACGCCGCCGCCCTGTGCCTCAAGGCCGGTTCGGCGGTCATCCTGCGCGGCGGTTCGGAGGCCTGCCATTCCAACCTGGCCCTGGCCCAGGTTCTGGCCAGGGGAGTTCGGGAGGCGGGCCTGCCGGAGGGAACCGTGGGCATGATCGAGACCGTGGACCGCGAGGCCGTGCTCGAATTGATCCGGCAGCGGGGTTTGGTGGACGTGGTCATCCCCCGCGGCGGCCCGGGGCTGATCCGGAGCGTGGTGGAAAACGCGACGGTGCCGGTCGTCGAAACCGGGGTGGGCAACTGCCACGTTTACGTGGACGAGGGAGCCGACCTGGAACAGGCGCAAAACATCGTCATCAACGCCAAGTGCCAGCGTCCCGGCGTTTGCAACGCCATGGAAACCCTCCTGGTGCACCGGGCCACGGCCTCTTCCTTCCTGCCGGGCCTTTTGGAAACCCTGCGCGAGCGGGGCGTGGAGGTACGCGGCTGTCCGGCCGTGCAGGCCCTGGCGCCCTGGGTGGTACCGGCCGGGGAGGAAGACTGGGCGACCGAATTCCTGGACCTCGTGCTGGCCGTCAAAGTGGTGGAGGACATGGACGCGGCGCTGGAACACATCTACCGCTACGGCTCGGGTCATTCCGAAGCCATCGTGACGCGGGATTGGGAGCGGGGCCGCCGCTTCCTGCGGGAGGTCGATGCCGCGGCTGTCTACGTCAACGCCTCCACCCGCTTCACGGACGGCCACCAGTACGGTTTCGGCGCCGAGATCGGCATCTCCACCCAGAAGCTGCACGCCCGGGGACCGATGGGACTGCGGGAATTGACGACCTACAAGTACGTCGTGTGCGGCGACGGACAGGTGCGGAGCTGAAACGGGGAAAAGAAACCGGATGGACGCGACAAGCCGGGCCATGTACCCGGCTTGTCGCCGTCGAAAACCTTGTTTTCAAGACCCGGCGACGGCCACCGGCCATACCGGGCCGGTCTCCGTGGCGGGTGCGGGGGCTGGCGCCGGAGCAGGCGCCGGCGACGGTGCCGGCGGCGCCAGGGTGGCGTGGAAGGTCTGGAAACCCTGGCGGACGGCGGCAATGGAGTCTTTGGCCGCCTGCAGGGAATTGAGCATGTAGTCGAGGTGTCGGTCGACATGGTTCCCACCCGTGGAACCGAGTAACAACAGGACCAAAACCAGAAAAAGGCTGTAGGGGTTTTGGGGATCCAGTTCCGGCATATGAGAGCAATTCCTCCTTTCCGGCGCCTCGATTTAAAAATGGTTTTTGTAAATGATATTCCCGGCGCGCGGCCGTGGTGACAGAGGCCGGGGGGCAGGGGCGGCGCCTATTTCTCCTTCTCCGGCTGGTTCTTGACCGGGTGGTAATAGTCCTCGGAAACCAGTTCGGTGGTGGTCCGGCCGTCCGGGCGGACCACCCGGCGGTAAACGGCCACGCTTACCGTGTCCGGGCCGCCGGGGCCCTGGACGAGGTCGGCCTGCGGAGGGATGGGCGAACCGTTGTCGGTGGTGACTTTGGTGAATACGGAAATTTGCTCCGGTGCCGAACGGTGGCCGAAGATCTCGACCGTGAGCTGGTTGCCCCGGACTCCGGCGGCCAGGTAGACGGGGTAACCGGTGTCGTTGGCCACCTTGAGGTCCAGGTCGTTCCAGTCGACGGTGGCGTCGAGACCGAGCGGAACGTAGGGCACGGGCAGGGAGTGGGGATGGCGCTCCTCGATCCTGAGGCCGGCCAGGAGCGCCGCATTGTACAGGGTGGTGGCTATCTGGCAGACACCGCCTCCGTCCTCGTCCACCAGGGCATCGTTGACGATGGCCGGCGCCGGCCGGAAACCGTCCGCGGCGCTACGGGGTCCGAGCCGGCCGTTCAGGGACAGGACCGTCCCGGGCGGGAGCAGGGTACCGTCGAGGAGCCGGGCGGCCAGGGCGACGTTGTGATTGCGGTCGGTTTGGCCCGGTTCCAGGCGGGTGACGTAAACGGCCAACAAATCCTGCAAGGGGGTAAGCTGGCTGTCGACGATGGCCGGTGGCGCCGTGGTCCAGACCAGTGGCACGCTCCCGCCCGCCAGGGGCAGCAGCGAGCCGACGGCGGCGGTGGTGGCCGCAATGTCCACCCGGCGGCCGTCTTTGGCCGGCACCAGGGTCACGTGGCCCGCGACGAGGGTCAGGGCGGCGTTTTGGGGGGCTACGGCGACGCTCCGGTCAATGTCCGCCAGACGGGCGGCCAGAAGGTCGGACCGGTAAAGGAAACCCGGTTGCAGGTGCAACGGACGGCCCAGCCACGACAATATGCGGCCGGAGAAGCCGCTGTCCAGCCGGGCCGCGGCGCTGTGCACCAGGGCGTCGGCATTGGGAGTGGCGCCGAGACTGGCGTAGGGAACGGTCCACGTTTTTCCGGCGCCGTCGATGACGAGGTTCACGCGGGAGGTGTCCGCCGGGAAAACCCCGGCCACCCGCTGGCGCAGGGAGCCGGGCGAGAGGCCGGCGGCGGACAGATCCCCTATGTATACGCCTGGTACGATGCGGCCGCTGTACACGCCGGCGACGGTGCCGGCGGAAAGAGCGGTACCGGCCGCCACCTGCAGGCTCACCAGGGCGGCCAGTACCAACGCCTTCGGCAGATAGCGCATAAAACCTCCCTTGGCCCACTCACCACCGGGGGCTCGGGGAAGCGGAGGCAACCCCGGCACCCCCGCCCGGGCACCCACCCACCGGCGCCCTGGATGTCGGGCCGGGGTGGGCCGGGAGGATCGCTACGGTGTCTTGAGCGGACACTCCGCCGGCAGCGAACCCGCCTGCTCCGGTTGGTGGTGGTTGGCTTATCTGGTGCTCATGGTCAACTCAACATATCTATCGGCAGCGATGACCTTTTCGATTAGCTCTTCGGTGACCATTTCTCCCTCCCGGGCCACGATTCGCCCTTCGGCGTCCACGATGTCGGCCGTAACCGTGCGCCCGGTCAGAAACTCCCGCTGCCGTTCCACAAAAGTGTCGAAGCCGTTCTTCTCCTGCTTGGGCGGGGGCGCCGGGGACGCTTCCCGCGCCGGGGACGCTTCCCGCGGCGGGGACGCTTCCCGCGGCGGGGACGCTTCCCGCGGCGGGGCCGCGGGCCCGGCTAACGATCCTTCGTCGACCAGCGTGAAATCGTCGTTGACAATTACGTAGGAGGGACTGTAGGTGATGATGGCGGCGGCGGGAATGACGCCGTCGCCCTCGGCCAGGAAACAGCCGGCGATGGCGCCGTCCTTGTCGAGGACCAGATACTCGCTGACCGTGCCCCGCAGGGCGCCTTTCTTGTCCATGACCGATTCGCCGGTGACCGAAACGTTTTTGAGCAACAGCCCGACCGCCTCCGGAAAACGGCTCACGGCTTCCATGGCCGCATGGTTTTCGACGGTCAGGGCGTGTTCACCGATACCCACCACGCGTTCGAACGGCAACAACAGTACCTCGCCGGGCGGGTCGGCCACTTCCGCCAGAAGATACGCCACCTTTTTCCGCCCCGGGTCGACGAGCAACCCCTTGACCCGGCCCATCCTGGTTCCTTCGGCGATACCGACGATGGGCAGACCGACGATTTCACGCGATTTCTTCACCGAGCCAGCCTCCTTCTAAAATCAGCTTTCCGGCCAAAGTCCTGGCCGCAGTCCTCGTTTCCGCCGGCAGACCGGCGTGCGGCGGTAAACCGGATCCCTGGTCCCGCAGGATGGTCCAAATCGCCTGACAGTATGCCGCGTTGACGATCAGTTCGTTCAAGGTGCCCCCGTCGGCCGGAGGGCCGCTTCCGGCCAGAAAGGTCCTGATTATCTCCACGGCCTGCCAGTATTGTCCCAATTCCCGGTACGCCTCGCTCACCTCCAAAGTGAGGCGCGCCCTGACCTCCAGGGGAGGTTTTTGGGCCAGGGCCCGGAACAGGTCGCGCAAGCGCGCGACGCACCGTTCCCGTTCCTCCCGGCCGGCCTCCGGTGCTTCTTGCGGACTTGTTTCCGCCGGGGCCTGTCCTTCCGGTTCTTGCCGGTGCACGGCGGCAGGCGCCGCGGGCGGGAGCGTTTCCTCCGGCGGTGCCGCAACCGGCTGCGGTGCCGCAACCGGGTCTTCCCGGTCCGCTTGGCCCCCGCCGGCGGCAGCCGGTACCGTATCCTCCGGCGCGGGTGGGCCGGCAGACTCCCCGGCCGCGCGTTCTTCATCCGGTGCACCGTCCGGCTCCCGCGACACCAGGTCGGCCAAAACCGCGGCGAAGGACGCTCCGGGCGTCTCCATCGCCAACTGACCGACTTTCCTGCCCACGTACCGGTTCTCCGGGTCGGCGCTGACGCGGCCCCGGCGTTTCAAAAAGTATTGTTCCCCCGCCCAGGTCAGACCGAACGCGAAGGCAAGGATCAGGCACAAATAGATGAGGATGAGGGCGAACACGTTCAACCTGGCCAGGCCATAGGGCAGGATCAGGGAGAGGAGCAGGGAAAACCCCACCGACAGGTAATAGACCGGCGTTTCCACCGGAATACGTTTGCCCACGAAAGGATGGAGGACAATCAACACCAGGCTGACGGCCACCAGCACGAGCGTATAGGTGAACACGGAGCACCCCCTTTCGGCCCGGGGCGGTCTTTCGACCGGTACCCAACCCTCAACACCATTTTCCACATTTTTCGGCAAAATCCTCCCGGGCTTGAGGACCGGCGTACCGCGTCCGTGAGAGGGGACTTTTTTTTCGGCGCAACTTATTTTCGACTTTTTACTTGACCGTGCCAATCCAACCGGTTATTATATTGGCATGGAGCCAGCGGATGGGGCCCGGAATTTGTCCGGCGGCATAGGAATCATGGGCGGCACCTTCGACCCTGTCCATTTCGGGCACTTGGTGACGGCCGAGGGCGCGCGTCATGATTTCGGGCTGGAAAAAGTCGTTTTCGTCCCGGCGGCCTGCCCGCCGCACAAGGATCCCGGCTACATCCTGGCGGCCGCGCACCGGCTGCGGATGACCGCGCTGGCGGTGGCCTCGAACCCTTATTTCAGCGTTTCGGCACTGGAGGTGGAACGCCGGGGACCCTCCTACACCATCGATACCGTGCGGGAAATGCAGGCGGCCCACCCGGGCCGGGCGATCTATTTCATCACCGGTGCCGATGCTGTCTTGGAGATACTGACCTGGAAAAACGTCGAGGAACTGTTGGGGATGTGTTTTTTCATTGCGGCGACCCGTCCCGGCTACCAGTTGGAGAACCTGCGCGGGAGGCTGGCCGGACTGCCCCCGGGGCAGGTGGCGAGGATCCATTCCCTGCCGGTGCCGGCCCTGGCCATATCTTCCACGGATATCCGTCAAAGGGTCCGCGAGGGACGGCCGATCAAGTACCTTCTGCCGGAGGCGGTCGAGGGGTACATTCAGCGGGAGGGGCTGTACCGTACATAACGGGGCTGCTGCATAAGGCGAAATGCCTTTTGCAATAATAAGGTAAGGCTAAATCGAGTAAGGGGTGTCATGTGTGGCGCGTACGTTGTATGTCGGCAACCTGCCTTGGTCGACCAAGGCGGAGGACCTGACGGATGCTTTTTCGGTGCACGGGGAGGTTTTGAGCAGCCGGGTCATCAGTGACCGGGAGACCGGCCGGTCCAGAGGGTTCGGGTTCGTGGAGGTCCGCGACGAGGATGCGGAAACCATGATTGCGGCCATGAACGGTACCGACCTGGGTGGCCGGATCATCACGGTCAACGAGGCCAGGTCCAGAGACGACAGATAATTCGCCAAAACACCTCCGGTGTGGGAGGTTTTTCTTTGCCGAAGCCGCCGGATTCCTAACCTCCGACGTCCGACCGCCGGTGCGGTTGCCAGGGACGGATTGAGCGGGGTCGGCGGTTTCGTGGTTTTTGCACCATTGGGAAGGGGGCGTTGACGACCCTGGATGCGCGGACCCTGGTGCAGGCGGTGGTGGAGGCGGCCGGGGAAAAGAAGGCCGGCGATATTGTCGTTCTGGACATCGGCGCGGTTTCGGTTATCTGTGATTATTTCGTCATAGCCAGCGGCCGTTCCACGACCCACGTCAAAGCCATCGGCGAACACGTCGAGAAACGGATGGCGGCGCTCGGCGTGCCGTGGCCGAGGCGCGAGGGTTTCCCGGAGGGCCGGTGGGTGCTGCTGGACTACGGGGACGTGGTGGTCCACCTTTTCGTGGAATCGGAAAGGGAATTTTACAACCTGGAGCGGCTGTGGCAGGACGCCCGGGTGGTGGCTTTGCAGGGCATTGATGGAAACGGCGCAAACAGTGCGATTCGGGGTTGACTTCCGCCGGCGCCTGCATTATAATTAACTGCGTTGCGAAGTCCCGGCCGGGACCAGAAGGGGCTGTGGCGCAGTGGGAGCGCGCTTCCTTGGCATGGAAGAGGCCGCGGGTTCAATCCCCGCCAGCTCCACCAGGTATTCATCCGGCGCGGGTTCGCCGTCGGAAGACCTTCCGCCCTGCGGGGATGGAAGGTCTTTTTGCGGTTTTGTGGAGGAGGAACAGGATGGCGGATCGTTACGACTTCAAAGCGATCGAGGACAAATGGCAAGGGGAGTGGGCGAACCGTCCGCCGCAGGCGGAGGATGACGAAAAGCCCCGTTTCTACTGTCTGGAGATGTTCCCCTATCCGTCGGGAAAACTGCACATGGGCCATGTGCGCAACTACTCCATCGGTGACGTTCTGGCCCGGTTCAAGACCATGTCCGGCTACTGCGTGCTGCATCCCATGGGCTGGGACGCCTTCGGGCTGCCGGCGGAGAACGCCGCCATCGCCCACGGCATCCATCCCTCCCGCTGGACCATGGACAACATAGGGCGCATGCGGGCCCAGTTGAAGCAACTGGGTATCAGCTACGACTGGCGGCGGGAGATCGCCACCTGCCATCCCGGCTACTATCGTTGGACCCAGTGGCTTTTCCTGCAGCTTTACCACCGGGGCCTGGCGTACAAGAAGAAGGCCACCGTCAACTGGTGTCCCTCCTGCGCCACCGTTCTGGCCAACGAGCAGGTGGTGGGCGAAGGGGTGTGCGAACGGTGCAAGACCCCGGTGGGAAAACGGGAACTCTCCCAGTGGTTTTTCAAGATCACCGATTACGCCGAACGTCTGCTGCGCGACCTGGACCTGCTGGGGGGATGGCCGGAAAAGGTGCGCGTGATGCAGGAAAACTGGATCGGCAAGAGCGTGGGCGCGGAAATCGATTTCCCCCTGGCCGGGCGTCCGGAAAAAATCACCGTCTTCACCACCCGGCCGGATACGCTTTGCGGGGTCACCTACATGGTGCTGGCCCCGGAGCATCCGCTGGTGGAGAAGCTGACCTCCGGCACGGCGCGGGAGGAGGCGGTGCGGGAGTTTGTGGCCCAATGCCGCGTCATGAGCGAAATATCCCGCACCGGCGGCGAGAAAGTGGGCCTGGATACCGGTGCCCTTTGCCGCAATCCGGTCACCGGCGAGGAGATCCCCGTATTGATCGCCAACTACGTCCTCATGGAATACGGCACGGGCGCGGTCATGGGGGTCCCGGCCCACGACCAGCGCGACTTCGAGTTTGCCCGACGGCACGGTTATCCCATCCGGGTGGTGGTGCAGCCGCCCGGACCGGAACTGGACCCGGCGACCATGACGGAGGCCTACGAGGGGCCCGGCGTCCTGGTCAACTCCGCTCCTTTCGACGGACTGGAAAACGCCCGGGGCAAGAAGGTCGTCACCGACCACCTGATCCAAAAAGGGGCAGGCCGCGCCAAAGTCAACTACCGTTTGCGCGACTGGCTCATTTCCCGCCAGCGTTACTGGGGCGCCCCCATACCCATCGTTTACTGTGACCGGTGCCAGACGGTGCCGGTACCGGAAGAGCAACTGCCGGTGCTCCTGCCCATGGATGTGGCTTTCAAACCCACCGGGCAGTCGCCCCTGAACGACTGTCCCGAATTCCTGCACACCGAATGTCCCGTCTGCGGCGGACCCGCCCGCCGGGAGACGGACACCATGGACACCTTCATGTGTTCGTCCTGGTACTATTACCGTTACACCGGCCCGCGGAACGGGACCCAAGCCTGGAACCGGGCGGCGGTGGAACGCTGGCTGCCGGTGGACCAGTACATCGGCGGGGTGGAGCACGCCATTTTGCACCTCCTCTACTCCCGCTTCTTCACCAAGGTGTTTTACGACGCCGGCCTGTTGCCCAACCGGGAGCCGTTCACCAATTTGCTGACCCAGGGCATGGTCCTCAAGGACGGGGCCAAGATGTCCAAGTCGAAAGGGAACGTGGTCAGCCCGGAGGACATCGTGGACCGCTACGGGGCGGATACCGCCCGCCTCTTCATCCTCTTCGCCGCGCCGCCCGAGCGCGACCTGGAATGGAGCGACCAGGGCGTCGAAGGATGTTACCGCTTCCTCAACCGGGTTTACCGGCTGGTGGAACCGCTGGCGCAGGCTCTGGCCCGGGAGACCGCCCCGGCGCCCGCGGCCGGGGCCCTGGTGGGAGCGCACCGGGAGATCAAGCGCCTGGTGCACCAGACCATCCGCCGCGTGACGGAGGACATCGAAAAGCGCTTCAACTTCAATACGGCCGTGAGCGCGGTCATGGAACTGGTCAACGCCCTCTACCAGTACCGCGACCGGGTTCCGGAGGCCGACCGCCCCCCGGGCCTCATGGCCGAGGCGGTGGAAACCCTGCTGCTGCTCCTGGCCCCCTTCGCTCCCCACCTGACCGAGGAACTCTGGCATCTGTGCGGCCACGGGGACAGTGTGCATGCCGCCTCCTGGCCCCGCTGGGACGAGGAAGCCGCGCGGGAGGACGAGGTCGTGGTGGTGGTGCAGCTCAACGGCCGGATCAAGGAGCGGGTGCCGGTGGCAGCCGGACTGGGCGCCGCCGAACTCGGGGAGCGGGTCATGGCCCTGCCCCGGGTAAGGGACCTCCTGGCGGGCAAGCAGGTGGTCAAGGTCATCCCGGTGCCGGACAAACTGGTGAACATTGTGGTGAGGTAGCCGGGAAGACCACGGAAATAACGAGAGGAGCCCGGGGGGACCGGGGCTCCTTGTTTTTGGTGCCACTACCGTGGAAGGCTGCGGGCAGAAAGCCTCATCGGGTTGTGCCAGGATTTCTATGTGTTGACAGCGGTGTGCTTGGTCCATCGGGATCGTCACTTCGAGTTGATCGCCGCCAACATACCTGAATTGCAGACGGTCAGTTTTTTGTCCCGTTGATCCCCGGCCCCGGAGGATTTGCCCCGGCTGGTGGCGGATCGTGGTCATGGAGGAAGGGTATGGGACGTAGCCCTTACCCGGCAACACGCCGGGGAGGGTTAGGAGCAGCTAGGGAAAATGGTAGTGAACGGCGCACGACCGGCGCCGGACTGTATTCCCCGCCGCCGGGCCACCCGTGATGCGCCGCCCGGGTGTCTCAAACGCCGGGCAGAGGAGGGCCGACCGTCAAAGGGAAGGTGGCACCACGTCACAACCATAGGGAGGACTCTTGACTTGTTTTTTGTATACAGTATACAATCCTTTGGGAACCCAACGGAGAAGGGGATGGAAGGTGTTGTCCTATCTTGCTGATCAACAGGCCACGGAGCACCGGATGGAAAGAGACTTCCTGGGCACCAGGGCGGTGCCGGCCCAAGCCTATTACGGCATTCAGACCGTCCGGGCCATGGAGAACTTCCCTATTACCGGGCTGTGCGTCCATCGCCGCCTGATCCGCAGCCTCGCCCTGGTCAAACAGGCCGCCGCCTATGCCAACCTGACCACGGGGCACCTTGAGCCGCGTCTTGCCGAGGCGATCATCCAAGCTGCCGCCGAGGTGGCCGCAGGCGACTTTAGCCGGGAGTTCGTGGTGGATCCGGTGCAAGGTGGAGCCGGAACGTCCATAAACATGAACGCGAACGAAGTTATTGCCAACCGGGCCATAGAGATTCTTGGCGGGACAAAGGGTGATTACAGCCTGGTTTCGCCCAACAGCCATGTCAACATGAGCCAATCGACCAACGATGTCTTACCCACCGCCGTACACCTCGCTGTATTGTCCATGTATCCCGATCTGAAGGCGGCAATCGGCCGGCTCATCGCCGCCTTCGGCGCGAAAGGCCGGGAATTCGGCGACACTGTCAAGGTGGGCCGGACCCACTTGCAGGACGCCGTATCCATATCCTTCGGCCAGGTTTTTCATGCTTATTCCAGCGCCCTGGGCCGCGCCCAACAGTTTCTGCAGCACAGCGCAGAGGCTCTGTACGAAGTCAACATCGGCGGCACGGCGGTAGGCACCGGCCTCAACGCGGACAACAAATACCGGGCCCTGGTGCTGGCCAAACTGAGGGAACTCTCCGGCCTGCCCCTGGTGCCCGCCGCCGACCTGGTCGACAGCACCCAGAACGTAGACCGCTTGGTCCGGGTCTCCGCGGAGTTGAAAGCCCTGGCCCTGGTGCTGTCCAAGATAGCCAACGACCTGAGGCTGATGAATTCCGGTCCCAAGGCCGGCATAAAGGAAATCAGCCTGCCCGATGTCCAGCCAGGGTCTTCGATAATGCCCGGCAAAGTCAATCCGGTCATAGCCGAGATGGTCAACCAGGTCGCCTTTCAAGTCATTGGCAACGACATGACCATCACCATGGTCGCGGAGGCCGGCCAATTCGAACTGAATGTCATGCAGCCGGTAGCTGTGTTCAACCTGCTGCAATCCATGGAAATATTGACCCGGGCCATTGGTATCTTCGCCGCGAGAGCGGTCAGCGGAATCAAGGTTCATGCGGACCGGTGCCGCGCCATGGCGGACAATAACGTATCTCTGGTCACCGCCTTGGTTCCCGTGATCGGCTACGAGAAGGCCTCCGCCCTGGCCAAACGGGCTTTGCTCAGCGGCCAGCCGATCGGAGAATTCCTGCGCGACGCGACCGATTTGGCACCGGAAGTCATAGAGCATATCTGCACCCATGAACCGGGGCACCCGGTCTGAACCCCAGGCAAAGTAAAGACCAGGCATTAGGCATGGGGGGTAATTTTATACATGGCAGAGGTTTTAGTCGATGTAACACGCGGTGGGTTGGTGGAATCGAGACATCGCGGTGATTTGGCGGTCGTCGATACCACCGGCCGGGTGGTTTTCTCCCTTGGTGAGCCCCACCTTCGAACCTACTGGCGCTCGGCGGCGAAGCCCTTTCAGGCGGTAACCCTGGTGGAAGACGGCGGGATCGGGCGCTTCGGGCTGGACGGCCCGGAACTGGCCGTCATAGCAGCCTCGCACGGGGGTGAAGAAGAACATACCAGGACCGTGGCCTCCCTCCTGGCCAAAATAGGATGCTCGGAGGACGACCTCGCCTGCGGAGCGGCGGTCCCCCTCCATCGGCCGGCGGCGGAAAGTCTGATGCGCCGCAACCTGCCTTTCGGGCCCTTACACAACAACTGTTCCGGCAAGCACGCCGGTATGCTGGCCCTGTGCCAACTGAAAGGGTGGCCCTTACAGGGCTACCATTACTCAGGCCATCCCTTGCAGGAGAACACCCTGGGCATTATCGCCGAAGTCACGGCCACACCGGCCGGAGATATCACCACGGGTGTGGACGGATGCGGCGTACCGGTCTTCGGGTTGCCGCTGAGCCGGATGGCCTTGGCTTACGCCCGCCTGGCCAGTCCCCGCGCAGAGGGGAACCACGGCCGGGCTTTGACTGCGATCCGGGACGCCATGGTCAGGCATCCCTTCTTCGTGGCCGGCACGGGCCGTCTGGATACGGCGCTCATGGAAATCACCGGCGGCCGCGTGGCGGCCAAGGCCGGCGCCGAGGGAGTCTATTGCGCGGCGCTGGTGGACCAGGGCCTGGGCCTGAGCCTGAAAATAGAGGATGGCAGCCTCCGGGCCGTGGCGCCGGTAATCATCGAAGTGATGCGTCATCTAAACTGGTTGACGGAGGAAGAATTAGCCCGGCTGGAAGCCTGGCGGCATCCCCCGGTAAGAAACCACCGGGGGGAAGTGGTCGGCGAACTATCCTGCCGGCTGTGAGCCCGCGAAAACGTTGGAGAAGGGAAGCGGCCATCCAAGTTTGCGGCTAGAGATGTAAACGGCTGCCGGTTTTCACCGGCAGCCGTTGATACTTGGTGCGACCGGCGCCGGACTGTATTCCCCGGCGGCGGGCGACCCGCGATGCGCTGGCCGGGTGTCCCCAAGGGCGGGCGGCCGTGACCTCCCGGCTTCTTGCCTGCAGCGAAGGGGCGGCGGTATAATGAAGGCACCGGAAGCGCAAAAGAAGGTTGGTCGTTGGAAGCCAGGATTATGGAAGAAAGGTCCCGGTCGCCTTACCGCTGGGTGGTTTTCGGGACCGTTAACCTCGTCTACCTGCTGGTGTTCAGCCAGAGAACCATGCCCGGTTTGATTTCCCTGCAAATTATCCGCGACTTTGGGATTTCCGCGTCCGTATTGGGCATGGTGAGCAGCATCCAGTTCTTCCTGTACATGCTTTTGCAGGTTCCCGTGGGCATCCTGGGCGACCGGTACGGTCCGGAATTATTCCTCCTTCTGGGCGGCCTGCTGGACGGTCTCGGCACCGTCGGCTTCGCTTTGGCCGGTAACGTCGCCTCCCTGTTCGTGGCCCGGGCCATGGTCGGCCTGGGCGATGCCCTGATCTGGGTCAACCTGGTCCTGCTCTTCAGCCGGTGGTTTACCCCCGGGGAGTATCTCACCATCCTGGCCCTGACCATGACCGCCGCGGGTACCGGAACCATTGCGACCATGTACCCGGTTTCCGTCTGGCTGGCCCATACCGACTGGCGCGTACCGTTCATGACCGTGGGAATTGCCCTGTTGTTGGCCGGCGGCGCCATGAAAATCGCCCTGACGAAGGTGCCGGCCCCGCTCCGGCAGGGAAAGACCGGGCCACACGCGCCGGCCGGTGCCCGGCGAGGCGGCGAAAAACCGTTCCACGCCCTGCGGGACGTTTTGCGTCAGAAGAGCCTGTGGCCGCTGTTCCTGGGCCACTTCTCCATTATCGGCGTGTATACCGGTTTTCTGGCCGCCTGGGCCGTTCCCTATCTTACGGTGACCTGCCGGACGACCCGGCTGGCGGCGAGCGGGATGGTGACCGTGGTGCTGGTGGGTAACCTGTGCGGCGGTCCGGCGGTGAGCATGGCCAAGAGGTGTTTTCGCAACGAGGCGGCCCTGTATTTCTGGTCCAACGCGGTTTGTGTGGCCGGTTGGACGGCCTTTTTCTTGGCCTATCCCCACACGGACGGAACGTTGCTCTATGCCGCCCTGTTCGTGACGGGCTTCGGTGCCGGCACCGGGATCCTGTCTTTCAGCCTGGTCCGCCGGATCTTCCGTCCGGCGACTAACGGCGTCGCCTCGGGGGTGGTTAACACTGGCGGCTTTCTCGGGGCCGTTTTGCTGCCGGTGGTGTTCGGCCTGGTGCTGGAGAGGTTTTCGGGTGCGGCCGGGTACGGTCCCCAGGCCTTTCACGCGGCCATGACCGTACCGCTGCTCTTTTCCCTGTTCGGTCTCGCGGGCAGCGCGATCCTTTGGAAGAGCCGCGTACCGGCACCGGGCCCGGCCATTCCTGCCCCCCGGGGGTGTCACGGACGGGACGCCACCCGGGATCTGGGCTGAAAGCGCGCGGGCCGCACCAGCGAAAGGGACGGCGAAGGCCCCGGGAAGCCGGGGCCTTTTGGTCGTCCCGATTTGTGATTTTTTACACAAACCTCGCATGGCGCTCACCTCACATTCCCATGAATCAAGGCTTTGGTGAGTAGCAGTAATTTGCTCACGCCATGGGCAGGAACTGCCCAAGGGCGAAAATTCACGTGAACAAAGGAATCGCCAATCGTACTATCCATCACAATCGCACCCCTGGCACAATCCTTGCTCCCGGACGGGTCAGGACCAAAACATACGCGCGCACGGGCGCCGGTTCCCGGGCCGGGAGGGGGGCAAAAACGGGGGCTGTCGGGCGCCATCGGCAATCGGTGACACGGGAGGGTCAACCATGTTCCAGGACTGGATAGGAAAGGGAACCTGTGTGCTGGCCGCGGCCGGCAACGGTCCCACGGCCCATGCCGCGGCGCAGGCGGCGGGAATGCCGGGGACGCCCTGGTGGGTATGGGTGGCGGCCTTGTTCGTGACCTGTTTTCTCGTCGGTATCGTGGCTGTTCTTTCGGGCATCGGCGGCGGCACTCTCTTTACCCCGATCGTGGGAGCCTTCTTCCCCTTCGGTTCGGACTTCGTCAAGGCCGGCGGCCTGCTGGTGGCCCTGACCGGTGCCCTGGCCGCGGGTCCCGGCCTATTACGGGCCAACCTGGCCAGCTTCCGCCTGCTGATACCGCCGGCCATCGTGGCCTCGTCCTTCAGCATCATCGGGGCGTACCTGTCGTTCGGCATCCCGTCGACTGTAAGCAACATCATGCTGGGTTTGCTGGTGTTCGGCATTATCGCGCTGTATGTCTTCGGGAAAAGGGTCAATTATCCCGAGGTCCGGCAGTCCGACGGCTTGGGAAGTCTCCTGGGCATCAGCGGTGCCTACTACGAGCCCTCGGAAGCAAGAGTCGTACAGTGGCGGGTCTGGAAAACCCCTTGGGGTTTGAGCCTCTATGCGGTTATCGGTATCATCTCCGGTATGTTCGGGATCGGTGCCGGCTGGGCCAACGTGCCGGTGTTCAACCTCCTGATGGGAGCGCCGCTGAAAGTGGCGGTGGCTTCCAGCAAGTTCCTGCTCTCCGTCTCCGACACCTCGGCGGCCTGGATTTACTTCACCAAGGGAGCGGTCATCCCGATCATCGCGGTCCCGGCGGTTCTGGGTATCATGTTCGGCTCGTTCATCGGCGTCCGGATTTTGAAGCGGGTCCAGGCGGAAGTGGTGAGGTGGATCGTGATCCTGATCCTGCTGGTGGCCGGTGTCAGCTCGCTACTCAAGGGTCTGGGACTGATGTAGTGTTTTTACAAAACCAACCAAAGACGGGAGGTATGTAAAATGGCAACCGAATTGACGATGGGCGGCGAGGCGGTGGTCGTCCCGGCGGCGGAGGCCGCGGTGGAAGTGCCGGGCGAACACCTCAAGTACGCCACCTTCCTGCAGTACACGGTGTGGACCGGCATAGCGGGGCTCATCGTAACCTTCTTCATGTACCTCGGCGGGGCCCTGCCGACCCTGGTCAAACCGTCCCTCATGCCCAGGTACTGGGGGATGCGGGCCGGCAAGTACATGGCGGTGGTGCACGCGCAGGCCGGTTGGCACTGGCTGGGGCAGTTGGGATACGGGGATTACTTCGCCCTGCTGGGCATAGCCTTCCTGGCGCTTCTCACCATAGCCGGTTACCTGTTCATCCTCTTGCCGTCCTATGTCGGCAAGAAAGATAAGATCTATGCGGTGCTGGTGGTGGTGGAAGCCATCGTCCTGATGCTCGCCGCTTCCGGGATCCTGGCCTCCGGTACCGCCTGACCGGGCCTCCGGAGCGCTCCCTGGCCATGGGCGCATCGGGAACAGACCGGGCCTGTCGGTGGCGGGGCCTGGTGGCAGGCAAATGAAAGATAGTGGTGACAGGCGCCGCCACGTCCGCCCCTGAGGTCGAGGATAGGAGGAATCGGGCAATGCCGGAGAACAGAAGGATCGGCACCTTGATGGTTCCGCTGGCCGAGTATCCGTCCGTATACGACGACGATTCGTTGAAAGACGCCGTAATCGCTTTGAACAAGCACCGTACCAAGGGAGAGAAGCCCCTGCACCGCTCCGTCCTGGTATTCAGCCGGACCCGGAAGGTCCAGGGGGAGGAACTGCTGGTCGGGATACTCACGATCAGGGACATCCTCGCCACCATTCAGAAAAACATCGCTATTTCCGAAAACTACACGCTGCAGACTATGGGTTGGGCCTATTTCTACCGCCGGGATCCGCTGATGCAGTCGTTGATCACCAGGGTGGGGCAATCGGTCCGTCCTCTGGTAAAGGCCTACGCCCAGGTGGACGATGCCGCAACCAAGGCTATCGAGATAATGATGACCGGGAAAGTGAACCTGGTACCGGTTTTCAGCGGAAAGAAGGCGGTCGGGATCGTCAGGTCGATCGACATTCTCGACTATATCGCCGACATGCTCGTAGACGGTCGTTAGCCATCAAGAAGGTACCGTGCCCGAAACGAAGATGTCGCCTATAGGGAACGCTTGCGGTTGCCGTCCGATCCCCAAGCGTTCCTTTGATCTGCCCCTGACGGAATTTGGATTTGGGGCCACCGCGGAGGTGGGGGACCGATGGACTGCCCCGGCTTCACCGGCCACCGCTCTCCGGCCATAGGCAGGAGACGCCTGGAAAAGGCGGCTGCCGTGCTCGGCCACGGTACGACAACCCGTTTACTGTGTTTCGCCCTCTACCTGATGGGTTTCAGCCGCCGCGATATCGCCCGTGTTTCCGGTTACCGGGTGGCCGGCCTGAAATCTCTGGTGGACCGGATCATGACCGGGGGGTTGGTTGGTTTTGCCGACCGCCCCAGGGTGCCACCCGCATCAACGGGGAAGCCGTCTTCAGTCCAATTGTCCAACGGTGCCGACGGAACCAGGCGTATTGCCTTACCGGGCTCCGCCACCATGGTTATCCCCGGCCACGATCCGCTGGCCGCCAAAGTGGTCAGTGTTGTCCTGGTCAATTCCGGCATCATCGCGAAAAACGAGGGAGCCGCCCTTTTAGGCTACACTCCCAAAGCCTTCAACCGTTTGCTGAAAAAGTACGGGACGGATGGCAGCGCGGCCCTGATCGACCGGCGGGTGGTGCGGGTCGTATCCGGCGGCCCTCACAGGCGGCCCTAAGTTTGTATTTTCCCAAAAGCAAATATTCCTGTTTGCCAGCCGTTTCGAGCACCGGACGCGCCGGCGGCGCCGCTTCTCGCGGCCGGCCGGGATTATCCGGACGGTTGCCCCCGGATCGTTCGCGCCCGGGCCCGGCGACGGCCGTCCAATGCCGGCGCGACGGGATCCGGCGCCTCGCCGTCCCTTCCGCCTTCCCGGAACATTTCCCGGGGCGCGCAAATGTGTTGGTCGATCCCCCTTTGGGCCGGCTGGCGCAGCTGAGCCAAGTGATGCTCTTCACGATGCGCCCGGGGCGACCGTGGTGGCCGTGGCCGGCGGCATTGCCTCCGGCATGTCCCTCCTGTTATAATGGAGCCAACAATTCCCGGCCGTGCCGTCACGTTCTTTTCGTCGCGGGTGAAAGTGACGGTGCCTGAATCCGGCGGTGGGAGGTGCGGGCCATGCCCGGGTGCGAGGACGTCACCGTTTCCGAAATAATGGTTTCCCTTTCGGAATACCCGTACGTGTATGACGATGACACCTTGAAAGACGCCATCATCGTCCTGAAGAGGCATCGCATGCGCGAGGGCATCGATTGGCACCGCTCGGTGCTGGTTTTCAGCCGTACCCAAAAGGTGCAGGGGGAGGAAAGGCTCGTCGGTATACTGACGATCAGGGACGTCTTGAATGCCATCCGGAAGAACAAGGCTTTATCCGAGAACAGGGAGCTTCTGGCGATGGGATGGGCCTATTTCTACCGCAGGGATCCTTTGCTGGAGAGCATGGTCGTAAAGGTGGGGAGCGCCGTCCGGCCGCTGGTAAAGGCCTATGCCCAGGCGGAGGACAGCGTGACCAAGGCCATAGAGGTAATGATGGCGCAAAAAGTCAACCTGGTTCCGGTGTTTCGCAACAAGAGGGTGGTCGGTATTGTCAGAGCCATCGACATCCTCGACCACGTTTCCGGGATGCTCATTTCCGATGGCGGGGTGCCGGCGGACGGTTTGACCGGGGGCGACTCCGGTAGGGACCGGGGTTCGTGGTCGGCCTTGTGGTCCGCGGCCGTGCCGGCGCCGGGTTCTTGATCCCGGGTTTCGGCCGGAAGCGGGAACCGGCGGCAAAGACTGGAGGGAAAAGGGGCCCGGGTGACCGGAGCCCCTTTTCGCTGCGTGTTATTGTCCTTTTTTGCACTAGGTCCTGGATGCCGGTAGACGACGAATCCCCGATGGATACCGGGTTGGCGGCGGGTAATAATCTGCCCAGGGATGGGCAAGAAGTGCCCAAGGGAGACTTTTCACTAGAGCAAGAAGGCCCGTCAATCGCACCATCTGTCACAATGTTTCCTGGCATGAGTCTTGCTCCTGCTGGGGGTGGACTGTTGCCGTGTGGTTGGCAGGAAGGGGATACAGGTGGACTTTTTTCCGTCGGCCGCCGGCCGGCCTGTGTTTCCTCCGGGGAGCGGTCCCCGGAAGGCCGGGCGTAGGCCGGATCCGGACCGTGCCGCGTACTCTGATGCGGGTGGGTGGTTGGAATGGAAGCCCTGTCTTTGAAAACGCCCAAGATCCCTAAAGCCACGGTCGGCCGGTTGGGAGGATATTCCCGCTTTCTCGACAAGCTGGAGCGCAAGGGCGTGTTCACCGTATCGTCGGAGGAATTGGCCAGGGGCGCGGGAGTGAGCCCCAACCAGGTGCGGAAGGACTTGGCGTACTTCGGTGAATTCGGCATCCGCGGCGTGGGCTACAACGTGAAGGACCTGAAATCGTGCCTTTTGCGGATTCTCGGCCTGGACAGGCAGTGGCGCTTGATCATCGCCGGAGCGGGCAAACTCGGCTGTGCCCTGGCCACCTACCAGGGGTTCATCGACCGCGGTTTTGTCACCGTGGGCATATTTGACAACGATGCCACGAAGATAGGGGGCAGGGTCGGGCGCCTCTGCGTGCAACCCATGGGCAGGATACCGGAAGTGGTGAAGAAGTTCGCCGTGCGCATCGGTATCATCGCCGTTTGGCCGCACGCGGCGCAAGAGGTGGCCGACATCATGGTGGAGAACGGGTTGCGGGCCATCCTGAATTTTGCGCCCATGCCTATCAGCGTACCGGACCATATCATTCTGCCCAATGTCGACCTGGCTTTCAAGTTGGAGGCGATTACCTTCGATTTCGCTTACGAATTGGCCAGCCTGGTTCGCAGGTGAAGGCTGGATGGATTCCCAGGGGGTCCTGCCCGGGGACCCCCGCCCTTGTTTCGGGCTCCTGTGCCGCCAGGGGGAAAATTGTCCCGGCCGGCGCGAGGGCCTTTCCGCGCGCATGATTGTACCATTATGCACAATAACCGCGATAGTGGCAAAATTGAAGCCCAGTAAATACGGGGCTTTTTAGCCCACCAGCGGGCAGAACATGCCCAAGGGAAGTCGGGCGCTTGAGCGCCAAGGCCTATGGTTGCACCAATCATCACAATCGAGCCCCTGGCATAGCTCTTGCTCGATAGCTTGATTGCCGGCAACAATATGGCTGACGGGCAGACCGTCCTTCGATGGGGCGACCGAGTCCCCACACCGTCTTTTCGAACCGGGAAGCGTGGCAAAGCCCGAATCCGTATTGGCAGGAAGGTGGTGGCGCGATGCTCAAGACCGGCAAAGCATCCGGCGTCCGCGGGCGGGGAGGACGGGGTCTGACCCTGGTTTCCGGCGGGCCGTTGTGCGCGGCCGGGGGCACTTTTCCCCTCCGGCCCGGTGATCTTTTGAACCTGGCAGAGGCCGGAGCGTACGCCGCGCTGGAAAAAACGGTGCCGCAGGCGGCATATCTCGCACCGGTGACCGGCCGGCTCGAAAGGCTGGCCGCCGGGATGGCGGCAGTTGACAATAGCCTTGCCGCTCTCGATGCCGTCATTGCAAACCAGGTCGATGTCGCCTTCGCGTCGATCAGGGAGGTCAACCGGCTTCTCTACCACAACAGCGCGGTCCCGGGCAAGGGGGGCGGTGGGAGTGGCAGGTGACACCCGGGGGGATTCCTGGTCAGGCGGTGCGACGCCGTCGCCGCCCTGGCCGTGGGGATCCTAACCGCCCCGCCGCCCGCCTCCGCCGGCGGGCCGCTCTGTGCCGTTTCGGGCAACGGCACGGTTTGTCCTCCAAATACTGAGTAGGAAATGCCCAACGGCAAATTTTCACAAGAACCAAAGAACGTCTGGCGTGCCTTTTGGCAATGCGACGGTGGCACAAGTCTTGCTGAAGCTATTGGTATTCAAGGCGAATGGCCAACTAATGCTTGCAGGAAGGTGGTTGCCATGGGTATGGAAATATATCCGGTGAAGAATTTCAAGATTCCCAGGGCGACGGTTGGCAGACTGGGGGTTTATTCGCGTTTTCTTGCCAACATGGAACGCAAGGGAGTGCTCACGGTTTCATCCCGGCAGATGGCCAAAGCGACGAAGCTGAGTTCCAACCAGGTGCGCAAGGATTTGGCTTACTTCGGTGACTTCGGCATCCGAGGGGTAGGGTACGACGTCAAAGAGTTGAAATCCTCCATATTACAAATCCTGGGGCTGGACAAGACGTGGCGTTTGGTGATCGTGGGGGCCGGCAAACTCGGCTGTGCCCTGGCCACCTACCAGGGATTCAGCGACCGGGGCTTCGTGCCCGTAGGGGTGTTCGATAACGACGTGAGCAAGATTGGTGCGAAGGTTGGGCATCTCACCGTTTATCCCATGGACCGGCTACCTGAGGTCGTGAAAAGGTTCGGTGTCCGCATCGGTATAATCGCCATACCGGCGGGCCCGGCCCAGGAAGCGGCCGATCTGTTGGCGGCGAGCGGCATCAGGGCTATCCTCAATTTTGCCCCCGTGTCTTTGGATGTGCCGGCCCATATCGCTTTATCCAATGTCGATCTGGGATTTCACCTGGAAGCAATAACATTTGATTTCATGCTGGAGATAGCAAATATCGTCAGGACCTAGAACAATTGCCAGGACTTATCCGTGTCATCCTCGAACTTCATGTAATCGTCAATGGTGTAAACCCTATGGTCCAGGATGGTCCTGCCGGCAGTCACGCGACCTCGCCCCCCTTACCTCTTGCACCATTATATCCCTCCCCGCGAAGCGGTTCAAATCCTCCTGGCAATGCAAACGTAAATAACAATATCGAATAAACGAACAAACCGGGCCATAACGATGGGCCGTGAAGAGCAAGCTCCTCGGGACGGCAGGGCCGGGAGAAAATAGATCTTGGGGGAAGGGGAACGGGGCCGGCGGAAAGAATCATATTCTGTCGTCAGCCGCCATTGGCGGCGTGGGAGTGTGGTACATGGCTTCGGAAAAGAACATCGTGACCAGGTTGCAGGAAAACGTCGGACAGTTCAGCAGGAGTCAGAAGGTTATCGCCGACTACCTTTTGGCCCATCCCGACCGGGTGGCCTTCCTGACGGCGGCCAAGCTGGCCCGGCGCCTGGCGGTGAGCGAATCGACCGTGGTCCGCTTCGCGGTGGCCCTGGGCTACGAAGGATATCCGGATATGCAGAGGGATGTCCGTGAGATCGTCAGGGACAAGCTGTCCGCGGTGGACCGGATGAAGATGCCGGTGGGCGACAACGTTCTCGACCAGGTAATCCGGACGGACATCGAAAACCTGCGGCTCACCCTGGAGGAGATTTCCTACGACAGCTTTGACGGGGCGGTATCGGCCATCGCCAGGGCGAGAAACATCTATGTCGTCGGCCTGCGTAGCGCCGCCGCCCTGGCCCACTACCTGGGTTTCTACCTCGACCTGCTGCTGAAGAACACCAGAACGATCAAGGATTCGGAAACGGTGTACGAGGGTTTGGCCACGCTCACCGAGGAAGACTTGGTAATCGGAATAAGTTTCCCTCACTACACCCGGATGACCGTGGAGATACTTGGCTATGCCCGGGAACGCAAGGCCGGGATCGTGGCCATAACCGACAGCGTGTTGTCCCCCCTGGCGCGGTACGCGGATATCACCCTGACCGCCCGCAGCGATATCAATTCCTTCATCGATTCCTTCGTGGCCCCCTTGAGCATCATCAACGCCGTCATAGTGGCGGTCAGCGGGAAGGACCGGGAGGGCGCGCTCAAGACCCTCGCCGAATTGGACGAACTGTGGCAGCGGATGAAGATATACTATCCGCAAGATTGAGGAAAATATGGGGGTTGTTTACCTCACGTCCGGTATTTTCTTGCCCTGAGAAAGGACCGGATTTTTTTGTTCCCGGAAGAAGGATTATCGTCACGGGTTGCGAATATTCTGTTATGAAGGATATATTGCATCATTGGTTAACGGCGACAGAAAAATTTCACCGCACGAAGGAGGTTTGGGTATCGGGCGTCCGGATCATGCTCGCCGGCAATAAACGGAAAGAGGTGGGAAGGGATGGATGACTATATCCAGGAAACACCGGGGGCCGAAGGCCCGAAGCTGGCCAGGGTGCTGGGGTTGGCGGTGGTGGTGGCCTCGGCCATCTCCCAGGTGTACGGGGCCAGTATCAACTACATTACGGTCAACAGTCTCAGCGTCTATCCGGGTGTCGAGTACCTGGTTCCCCTGGCCATGTTCGTGACGGGAATTCTCTTGTTCCCCAAGGTGTTCTTGTGGATGCGTTTTGCCCGGTTCATGCCCCGGGCGGGGGCCACCTACGTCTGGATCAGCAGGACCAAGGCCAAGGCCGCCGGAGCCAATGTCGACTTCAGGGACATCGAGGCCACTCTGCCGGTCGATTAGATCCCGGTTCCGATATGCCGGGGGACCTGCCGCCGCCGGGCGGGGGATCCTCCGGCAAGCAGGGGGAGGTAAACAATTGGACCACGTCTTTTACCGGAATGTCCGGAAAGCGCACCGGGTGGTGGAAAAAGGGGAGGGTTGTAGCAGCAAATGATTTTGCCAATCAGTAATATGTATAGGCATTGACCGGCGGACAATATTCTGATATAATTAACTATCATGGAAAAGATGTTCAGTGCAGGAGAG
>Ga0078972_1003558_pt1 | contig 46165 bp, 73 predicted proteins | sample YelNatPaOPGAMG01_FD_67568 | JGI IMG/M metagenome (GOLD analysis project Ga0078972, IMG submission 67568) | Hot spring thermophilic microbial communities from Obsidian Pool, Yellowstone National Park, USA - OP-RAMG-01 (SPADES assembly) (version 2) | ecosystem: Environmental > Aquatic > Thermal...
GAATTGCCTCATGCCTTCCTTTAGCATTTTTTCAACTATATGTTCAAGGTAGTAGTCTATGCTGGGTTCTTTCCTTTCAACGTCTATTTGAGGCATACTTATCCCTCAACTTTATGGCTTACGATTTTGCTTTTCCTCTGACGTTTGTTGTTGATGGAAACAGATGTAGCAGTAGCCGTGAACGGTCATGTCAATTTTTGGAACTTCCCTTCCGCACTTTGGACATTTCACAAACACTATTAGGTCGCCCATTCTCTCTTTTACAGCTTTTAAGTAGTCGTCTATTGAGGCTTTTGGATGTTTAGTTAATTCGATGCTTATGAACATTCCTTGCAGTTTGACGCTTTTAAAGTAGGGTTTAACTTCACTTGTCATTTTTTAATCCCTCAATATATGGGCTTATTGTTTTGCTGTTACCTGTTTTATGTCTAACCGTTCTCCGCACTCTGGACAGAAATAGCCGTCAAATTGGTAGTCTGAGTAGCCTCTTTCCTCGTCTGCTTGTTCGTATCTTTCGCCTTTCCATATCCAGAAGGTTTTAACGGCTTGCAGTTCGTTTCCTTCTTCAACTATGCGGTCAAGCTCTTTTTTACAGTTTGGGCAAACAATCTTCTCCATAGGTTTAACCTTCCTTTCGTAAGATTTTGACGGCGTAGCCTTTTTCTACGGCTTTCTTAACTGTTTTTTGGAGAAACTCTTGAGGCACTTCATAGTTAATCATTGGTTTGCCGAAGCCTGTTACAATTCGGGCTTTACATTTTGGACATTCATAGGTGTCTCCAAGCACGGCGAAGTCTATATCGCCTTCTTGCCATCCGCCTTCTATTAGAACGTCTGTGTTCACTATGACAACACCGCCTACATTTCTTTGTGCTGGAGTTTCAGGTGTTGCGTGTTCGTAGGGATGATAGACAACTGTTCCATTCTGGACGCAAACCATTTCCTTTCCGCATCGACCTTTTAAGCCTCGTAGCTATCTCCTGTAGCGATAGTTTTGGGTAATTATTTTCTAAAAATGCCTCTTCCTCTTTTGTCCATCGGTGATAAGTTTTTCTTATCAAACTTTCTCACCAATAAAAAAGAGATGAAACAAGTATTAAAGACTTGCACATACAGGTCGCATTTTTTATTCCTCACTATATTGCTGTTTGGTTTTGCTTATTCAAATGGCAGTTTGTCTTTTTCGCCTAAAACCCATTTCAGAACGTCTGCTTCTAAGTTTCTCATAGCTTCAGAGAAGCCCATTTCTTCTGGGCGGGTTGGTTTTCGTGTTAGTTGCTTTAATTTTTTCTTTATTTCCTGTTCCGTTCTCACATTTATCCCTCAACCTTATGCCTTGTGGTTTTGCTTCTTATGTTCGGGCTTGTCTAATGGCGTTTACGGTTCGGTGTATTCCGTTGATTAGGTCGTTATATTCCTGCTCATTATAGACGCAGATTTCAGCAATTTTATGTTGCGGATGGAAGGTTACAATGCTTCCATGTTTTCTTTCCTTCCAACTGACGATTATTTCGATGGTTGGTTCTTTGAAGTCTCCGCTAAAAGTTGGCTTCTCTAACTTTTTCATATCTATCTCCTCAAATAATTAGCTTAACGGTTTTGCTTAGATTTTTATGTGTTCGTATTTGTGGTTTGGGTTTTTGTCGAATACTCTTTGCATGATTATTTCGCAAAATTCTGGGTTGATTTCTATTCCTATGGCGTTTCTTTCCATGCGTTGAGCTACATCGAGAACTGTTCCAGAGCCACAGAAAGGGTCAAGCACGGTGTCGTTTGGGTTGCTGTATAAGTCCATGAGTTGTTCGACAAGTTTGACGGGAAAGGTGGCTATTGTCATTCTGTCCCATGCGTCTCCTTTTTCGGCTGACACTCCTTTGTAGTGGCTGATTTCCCATACGTCGTTTTGGTGTAGGCTGGCTTTGTTCATGGTGAACTGTTTTGTCTTGGTAAGTATGAATATCGGCTCGAAAGAATGACTTAGGTGTGGGTATCCTGCTTCTCGGCGTCTTGTCTTGTCATACCAGATTATTGTGTCTATGAGTTGGAAGCCTATGCTTTTTATTTGTGGTATGAAGTCCCAAACGCTGAACTCTCCGCCCTTGTCGAGGTTTAGGCATAAAACTCCTTGCGGTGTGAGAAGCCTGTAACATTCTTTTAGAACGGCTAAAAGGTCTTTTTGGTATTGTTCAACGTTTCCTTTTACGCCTATTTCTCCCTCTATTCCTCCGTATTCTTTGACTTTGTAGTAGGGTGGGCTTGTTATGATTAGGTCTATGCTTTCGTCTTTGAGCATGGGCAGGATTTTTCGGCAGTCGCCCTGATAAAGTGTGAATGATAGCGGTTTGGCTTCGTTTGGTATTTGGTTGGCTCTGATGTCTGTTGGGTTAGCTGTTTTGTCTGGTCTGAAACGTATGAGGCGTGGATGACGGAGTGTAACGTATTGTTTTGTTCCTACTTGCATGTATTTTTGTCCGTCAAATTTTAAGACTCGCCTTTCTTTGCTGAAGGTTTCCATGTATTCTATTTGGCACACAACTATTGGTTTGACGTAAACTGTTTCGTGGTCTTCATCTACTTTGTAGTCCATGAGTTTCCATAAGGCTTTGCGGAGTTCCTCGTTTAGTCCTGAACCGCAGTCGCATAATTCTATGAAGTTTCCCTGCTCATCCATTACGGCAAGTTTTATGCTTGGCACTTGCTTCTGGTCGAAAAGGGTTCTCTTTCCATAACCGCTTTCCTTGTTTAATCCGATGATTACTGCATCCACTTCGCCGTGTGGTTTCAGTTTGAAAATTTCATGGTTGTTTCTTATCACCAGTCCTTCGTATCCGAGTTTTTCTATGTATATTTGCCATAGTGTTTGGATTTCAGCATGGTTGTTGGGTTGGAAGAAAGGTAAGACGCTTACGTGAGTGCAGTTTTTGAAGATTTCTTGAAGTTCTTGGTATTTCCAGATGTATGGCTGATTAACTTCATGTCCATCAGTTTTTATCCAATCCCAAATTCCTATGTGAACTTTCAAGTGGTCTTCTGGGTTGTCGCTTTTAACGTGCCTTATAAAGTCTGGAAGTTTCAAGGGCTTATCGCCTGTTTTGGCATATAATTCGCATAGGAACTCAGCCTTCTGGATTGGTGTCTGGTTTAGGGCGTTGATAAACTCGTTTAATGCTGGAAAATCTCGGCGTTTCTTACCCCACTTGTTTAGGGTGAAGGTTTCACCGTTTCTGTCGTAAACGAGAAGGTTAAATTCGCCATCAACTTTCAATTGGATTACTGTTTGCGATGTAAGCTGGATTTCCTGTATGCTTTTAAGAAACTTCATGTTAGGCTTGAGATGGTCAATTCTTGATTCTACGAGAATTTCATTCATGTTTCTTTCACCCTTAAATTCTTCCAGAAATCATCATTTTCTCTTTCATAGAAGATGCTTCGATTTGTGGGGCGTGGAGAGTCGTGAGGCAAAGCTGTGCGGTATTGGAACTCCACAGCCGAGCTTTTATATCCAACCCCGATATGCCTCAACGCCCTTCTGCACGAATAGGCTGACTCTCACACGCCTTTCCATAGAAAAAGGGGGAAGATTTTGCTCTGGTTAGGCTATGGCGTTTTCCTTCTTCATCTTTGTTAAAATCTCCTCAAGCTCTATGACTTTTGGCGATGCTTTTGGCACTTCTTCTAATCCTTGAAGGCGGTAGTCGTGAACGTAGAGTAGGTCTTCTGTGGCTTGTGGCAGTTGTTTTATGAAGGCTTCGGCTTCAGCTATGTCTTTGTCGGTTATGTTGCTTAAATCGGCTTTCATGGTTTCTCTGATGTCAGCCAAGTTTAACGGTATCAACTCTTTAAGCACTATGCGATTGGAAAGACTAAGGGTAAGCACCGCAACTCTTTCTTCCCAAGTATCGAGGAAGTGTAGGATGATGACTTTGTTCAGGTTGTTTAGGGCTATTATCAGCTTTTTGAGGTTGTTTGCACTGTTGGAGTCATCCACCGTTAATCCATATTCCGTTAGGGTTGCGTCTGCGTATTGGCTGAATTTGGCTTTATCCATGACGTAAACTTCTGCTTCCACGTCTTCGCCTTGAATCAGTTTTGGCTTCACTATTTCTTTCCCGTTTGACAAGACCCGTTTAAGCTGACTCCAATGTGTGTAGGTTGCCCCGCATTGACATTCATACTTTCCCACCCATTTGGGCTTCGCAAGGCACTTAGGGCATAACAGTTCAGTTTTAGGTTCAAGAACGTCGGCGTATTTGACAATTTTTGCTTGGGCAATAGGCATTTTGAAGCCTGCCAGCCTAACAACTAATTTCAGCTTTCTTGGTCTCATGTTTACTCCTCGATAGTGTAGCCTTGAGGTTTTGCTTTTGCATAAAAAAGAATAGAAAAAGGGGGTTAGAGGTTGTTTAGGGCTGATTCAATGTCTTCGTCTGAGATGTCGTGTTGTTTCTGTTCTTCGTATAGTTTCTCTCTGATGAACCATTTTGCGTTTTCTCTCAGCCATTCGGCTACATCCACTTTTAAAGTGTCTATGAACTCTTTAAGCTCTTCCGCTGTTGGTTCTCTTTCAAGTATTCCCTCAAGAGTTTTCTTTATGTCTTTGACTTTTACAACTAAATCCATGCTTATTCCTCAGTAGGTAGGGTTGTCTGTTTTGTTTTCGGCTTCAGAAATTCTATGGCTTCGTGTTCGCTTGCGAATAGGACTTCACCGCATTCTGGACATCGGAACTCGCCAACACTTTTTTGTTCGTCTCCGTAGATGTCGCTTGCCAATTCATATTCGATTTCGCCTTTGTCGTTGAGCCAAACTCTACCGTTGTCAATTACTTTATAGAAAAGCTCACTGATTTCTTCTCCACATTTTGGACATTTAGGCATACAAATCGCCTCAATAGGTTAGCCTCATGGTTTTGCTTCCTTATCCTGAGATTGCTCCTTCGTTGATGCTGAAGTCTGGTTTTATCTCTAAAACTTTAGTTGCGTTCTCTCTGATGTAATCCACTAAGCCTCTCCAATCGTCGTTTTCAACGAACACGTCGAATTCGTCTGCTTTTCTTTCAGAGCCTCTATAATCGTAGGCGTATATCTCTATCGCACCTGTTCCATCGTCTTCAATCTTAAATATCGCCACTATCATCACGGTATCCCTCAAAAGTAGGCTTATGGTTTTGCTTTTGCTGGGATTTTATTAAATCCATGTTTATTTGGATATTTTACTCGTGATAAATGTTGTCTCATCTGGTAATAGGCAATTTTTGCTAATTCTAAATCGTTCTTGGCTTTTGCTTCCTGCAGTTTCTTTTTCAAACCTTCGCATGTAAGGCAAACGTAAACAGTTCTCTTCATCAAAATCCCTCTTTTTCCATTTCTTCGATGATTTTCATGGCTTCTTCCCATTCATGCTTTTTGAAGCTTTGTTTTAAGTCCCAAATGTAGGGGCGTATGTCATAGATGGCGTGGGCAATACAGTCAATGCAGAACCATCGTGTTCCTCCAAGCTCGTCGTAGGGTTCTCGGATTATTGCCTTTTTGCCGTGATGCGGGCATATTGGGTTGTCCCTAAACTTTGTGGGCAAGAGAATTGTGTGTCCCGTTTTTGCTGGCTCTGACCTTCTCCAGTCTTTTTCTTTCTTACTCATGTTCTCCACCTCAATAGAATTAGCTTATGGTTTTGCTTCCTTATTCTGAGGATTCTGAATCCTCGCCTTCATATCCGCATTCGTAGCATGTCCATTCTAGGTCGTAGGGGTCGGATGGAACGTAAGAGAGTTTACCGCAGTTTGGGCACTTTTTAACTTTAGATGTGTCAATGTGCCTGTCGCATGAGGGACACCATAGTTTCTCGCAACAATCGCAAAAAGTCAACAGTTCAGAACCACAGTATGGGCATATCATTTTTTAGTCCTCCCATTTGTATTGCTCTTTCACCACTTCTAGCCACTCTGCTTTATCTATTGTTTCTTCTACTTCTTTTGGAATGTTGTTGAACTTAACGGTTTCCTTATGTGTTTCGTGGTCTATGTAAAGTTTGGATGAAAATCTTTCACTTTTACCGTTTTTGAAAACGTCAACTTTTTCCGAGTAGCCTGAATAAAGCACTTTGATGTAGCTTCTGCCATATACGTCTTGTTCCATAACATGGTGATAATATCGTTCATCTTCTGCGCTTATGTATCTGTTCGCATCCCAATACCATCTGAAGCAAGAATACACGAGAACAGGCTTGTAGCCGTGCTTTTCAATAAGTTCAAAGATTTGCCTCGGCTTATGGAAAGTTCCCTCACAGTTGAGGACTTCACCAACCTTAACTAAACGCCCATCCTTCTCAAGCACCACAATAAACTCCCGCAAATCTGGGTCTCTTCCAGCACGCCGATAATGATAACAAACGATTTTCCTCAAACTCATCGACTCCCTTCCTCCTTAAACCATACACAGCCTAAGTCTTGACTTATTCCGCAGTGTGTTCCGTAAATGTGTGCTTTGCCAAGCGACAGTTTGTCTGGGATAACCCATTTTTTGCAGCGGGGACAATACATTTTTATTCTGATGTATGGAGCTTCGAAAACTTGGTATTCTCCGCTGAAAGCGTAAATCTTCAGCTTCCGCATTTCAGTTTCTTCTTCATCGTAGAAATTTTCGCTATTCAACTTTTATTCCTCTAAGGTTTTTTCCTTTTACTTGTATTCCGCTTGCTTTTAAGAGTTTGATTAGGATGGCTGTTTGTTCTAGGCTGGGTTCTGGAAGGTGTATTAGGTTTGGTTTAGAGTTGTAGCCTATCCACACATATTCTGGCTCTGCGTCAGTTATCATTCTGAAGAATGGGTTTAAGTCGAAGTCTAATATTGGTTCTACCGTTATCGCTTTATGTGGGAAGATTATCTGGCTGAATATTCGGTTTCTATCAAATGGAAGCGGTGCGTTAGATATTTTTCGGTAGCCCAAGTTCCTGTTCGTTTCCAGAGTTTCTAGGATAACGGCGTTTTTAACATTGTTCATTATTATTTCTGGAACGTCAAAGGGTCGCCTAACCGTTAGGGCTTCCCAGTTTTTGCTTTGAAAGTAGTATGTTTTGTTGGGGCAACGTTTCTCATGTTCTGAGATTCGCTTAATGATTCTAAGCAGATAAGTCGTAGAACAGAAAGCTATGTCTCCATCTCCGCATACAAAAACTATTTTTGAGCTTGGGATATGCCTAAGCCTTTCTGGGTGATAGTGTGGAGTGTAGTTGTAACATTCTATGCAGTTATTTTTAGCCCAGCGTTTAAGTTGCCTCTGAAAAGAAACTTTACAGTAAATACAACGATGATAACAACCGACAAAAGGGTTCCAAGTCTTAGTTTCAGAATACATGTGAGTTTTTCTTTCCAAACCTTTTTCCTCATATTTTATGCTTGTTGGTTTTGCTGGTATTTGACTACTTTTTCGTAGATTTCTTCTCGGAAAATCCATTCATACCAGTAGTCTATGATTTCCCAAACTGTTCCAATTTTAACTTTAGGATTTTTATTGTAGAAACAGAAGAGTTTTACATTATCCATGCTTAATCACCTGTTTTTGAAACTAGTTCCAAAGCGATTATGCCAAGCATGATAAAACGACAAGCAGAATGATGGCTGAAACACAGGCGACAATTTTAGCCCTTCTAAACTTCTTCGTCATTTAACTTTTTCAGCCTCAACCAGCTTAAACTTTGCTTTGCAGTCGAGGCAGATGAAAACCTCTGGAATTTCAGTTTGGAACAGGCGGGAACTATGACACTTAGGGCATGTTGGCAATTTTTTCAGCCTCTTCTCTTTTTTCTACATTATATGGGAGTTTAAATTTTTTGTAGAGGGCTGAGCCTCGTTTGTAGGCTTGGTTTCTGGTTGGACTTTGGATAATTATGAAGTTTCCTTTGTGTTCGTATTTAAAGGTTGGGTCTCGGTTTTGGCAGAAGTTGCACCATTCAAGGGCTTTTCGCACGGTTTCAGCGTCAGCCTGTTTTAGGCTTATTCTTGTGTGGTAGGGCATTCAGCTAACTCCTCCAGATATTTTCTCAAGTGACAACTTTTACATGGTTCTTCAAGAGTCCTTCTCCAAACAATGTAGCCGAAGATTTTGTTCCACAGCACGTTTTTTCTTTTGGTGATACGAAGATAATTAATCCAGCAACGACCATAGTCGTCGCCGAGGAGGAATTGTAGGCGGAGCTTCTCCATGTCTGTTAGGGGTTTAGGCGTTTCTATCCATATCCATACATGATAGTGTTTGGGGTTTTGCTCTTGTGTTTGCTGAGTTTTCCATGGCAGCATGTCTCCTGAAGGTTTGATTATTGCTCTGATGAACTTGTAGCCTAGGCTTTCAACTATCGCTTTTCTTGTATGTATGAAGTCTTCTTTCCATAGGGGGAGAAGCGAAGAGTCCACGTCTATTGGAATATACTCTATCATGGGTCAATTATCTCCTCCATTGGAGAGTGGGCTACTCCTAAGGCTTCGTCTTCGTGGGCGTATTCAACGTACACTTTTACCTGTCGCCATTTTGGCCATGTTTCGTCTGGGTTGGCGTAGAAGCCTATTCCCGTTTTCATTACCATTTTTTTCACAATTTCTCCTGTTACTGTCATCTCGTATTCTTGTATTCCATCTTCATATTTTGCTTCGTGCTCGTGTTCTTGTATGGTAAAGTCTGGTTTTATTGCTTCTTTCGGTATTGGGCCGCCGAAGAACGCTTCTCCTGTGGGGGGTGGTGCAAATTTACGGTAGAACCAGTCTTCAGTTTTGCGTATAAGCTCGTCAACTATGTCTTCTATGCCTGACAGTTCCTCGCCGTCTATTATTGTCCAGCCTGTCAGTTCGCCTATAAAGGATTCATGTCCGCCTGTTTCGATGGACGCCGTGTATTCAACCCTTACAGTTTCGACTGGTTGTAGGTATTCGTCTTTTTCTTCGTCGTAGAGCCAAACCTTTGAACCTTCACGTTCACGGTTTAGGAGGAGGATTTTAAGTCCAGTCACGCTGTCTAGAACTCCGATAACGGGAATAGGTGGCGCAGGTTTTATGATTTTTCTTGCTATTCTTTCTCTTTCTGCTAGGATTTCGTCTAGTTCGGTTCGCATTTCGGCGATGTATGTTTCACGTTGGCTTGTCCAGTCGGCGAGGCGTTCTTTTGCTTTCGGAAGCTCAACATCCCTTATGTAGCGGTATTCTCGCCATGACGCTGGCAGTCGCCGTTTAAGCTCTTCTAAGGTTCGTGTTAGGTTGGCGATGTTTGTTTCCCAGCGGTTGACGTTTGCGACTAATTGTCTAAGTCTGCCCCATTTTTGACTGTATTTTTCAGTTAGTTCTTTTAGGTGGGCAACTTCAGCCTCGAATTCCTCACGAGACACTTCTATCTTCTCTGCCAAAGAGGACACCGCTTTTAGCTTAATTCTTGTAGGATTTCGTTTATTAGCTTGTGGATTTTGCAGTTGGAAGCGCATTTTGTGTAGTCGGTTACGTTGCATTTGGTGCAGATTAAGGCGGAAAGTTGTTTAACTTTCCGTTTCACATCGCTCATCGAATCCCATGTTAAAGGTTCACTTGGTTCTTTGGAAATTCAAGATTTCTAATTTGTATTGCGAATGAGACGTGTAAGATGCAAATAATTTCTATTTTGTTTTCTTGTAATTTTCTGATTTCTCTTTGTAGATTTTGTTCTTGCACTATTTTTGCGCCGTCTTTATACACTATAATTGCCTTCATCTGGTTTCACCTTGCGGTGGTTTGGATGTGTTTTTGAAGGAGGCAGTAGGGTGTGTTTTTAGCTTGGCATTTTGTTCGGCTGCATCCTACGACGTTTCCGTTGATGAGGTTGTAGAACACTGAGCCTTTGACTCGTAGCTCAACGATTTCCTCTGTTGCTGGACACCGACACGCTATGGACCTAACTATACTCGTCTCAACAACCTCAGGCATCTCTTATTTCGCCTCTTTTAATTTTGAGCAAACAACTTCCTCTGCCTTTTTTAGGAATTCCTCTCTTTCTTTTGGAGAAACTTCAGACACTTCGCCAATAATATGAATAGAACTTTGCTTCCGCTTGACACACGCAAGGCACCAATCAATATTCACTCCATGTTTTTGCTGGCATTCAATACATTCTTTTAAACTACTCATTTCCGCTTTTCACCTCTTTCATCCAAAGAATAATTCCTTTACGAAAACCGTACCATGCAACATAATGATAAAAACTCCAAATTAAGTTTGTGATGCTACTCATTTTCGCTCACTTTTTTGGTTTTCTGGTGCAACTCTTTCAGCGACTCTTCAACGTCATGAATTATCCATAAAGCCCTTCTGTTTGATTCAGAAAAGGGTGCGTTTGAAATTACATCCTTTAATTCACTAATTTGTTTTCGTAGTTTCTGTTTCAACTCTACGCTTTCTTTTGCGTAACTGTTAAGATTTTGAGTGCATGTATGAAGTGACTTTAGAAGGTTGTCCCTGTCGGTTTCTAAATTCTTAACCTTCTGCTCTAATTCTTCAACATCATCAACTTCAATCCACTTTCCAGCAAAACTGTCGCTATCCTCAAATTCACACTGACCTATACAATCTCTGCAACGCAAATTGTAAAGCTCTACACAGTTTTCCCTGATTATCTGCACTAAAGTTTTTGCTTTCAAACTCATGTTTTCACTTCACATGATTTTTTTAATCCTAAAAATGGATAGGGGCAAGACCAACAGATTGGGTTTTTACATTGTTTTCTTTTCAAACTACTCATTTCCGCTCAACCTCTTTTAGTAGGCCCTTCTCTCTAGCTTGCTCAGGCGTTAGCTTGAAGCGATAGTCGGGTCTTTTTCCGCTCATCTGCTTTACAAAGTAGCCCCATTGGCAAAACTTATCGAGAGCTGAGCTTGTGCGTGGGTCCTGTTTCCATCCGTGTCTTTGAAAGGCTTTGGTAACGTCGCTTACCGAAAACCACTTGTCTTTTGGCAGTTCTCCTTCAGCATAAACGATAGCTATTTTTCCTTCCAAAGATGAATCGTCAAGGCTAAGTGGGGGAGTGTGTTTTTGAATGGTTAGTGTTGGCTGCTGGATGGCAACTGAAATTTCAGAAGGCGTAGACGTTGCGGGTTCAAATCCCGCTACTCGAACGTTCGAGCATTCAGCCAGAAACTTTCTTAGTGCTTCTCCGAAGGCTTTTAGGGGCTCCAGCTTTTTCAGTTCCGCCTCAAGCGTTGCCTTCTCGTCCTTAAGTTTACCTATTTCTTCAAGGTTCTTTTTAACCTGAGTTTCAAGCTCTTCAACTTTCTGTCGTAGCGTCCCCATTTTTTCTTCGTATTCTTTTATGCCTTCCCTCTCAAGTTTTCTTTTTTCCTCTTCCACACACTTCGCCACTTCACTTTCGAAAACAGCTTTCCACTCGTCAAACTCTTTCTTCAACTGTTCATACTTTTCTTTCCAAACCAAATCATTCACCTCCACAAGTTTAGGTTTCAAAAACTCGTCACGGACACTTTCGGGGCTACGTTTGCCGAGGGCAACCTCTCGCCCCACGTCTTCAGGCACGCCTACAGGCAATACATAAGTCTTCTTAACTTCATTTCCAATCGCAGCATAAAAGTGTCCAAGGGGAAGCGTCTGGATTTCTTCTGCTGGAACTTTCATTCCCAAAAGCTGTTTCAGAATCCGCTCCACCTCATGCGCCTCTTTCATTCTTCCCATAAGCCAATTGTCGCATTGTCTAAGCGGAGCCTTATCTATAGAGCCAATGTCTTGACTGTTTTTGACCCTAAAGTTACCTATTCCAACATTAAATGTATGGTCAGCAGTTTCAACTTCAATATCATATAGCCAACCATTATAATACAAGTATTCTAATTTTTTAACAGCGTCTGGGTTCTTCTTTCGCTCTTTCGTTTTATTGAACAAGACTTGTATCACTTTGGGTTTATCATCTCGAATATGAACTGAGCATTCTATCTCTGATACAGAATGAACCAGCCATAATATTCCTAAAGCAAGCCTTCGGGAAGTTGTCGTAAACCCTGCAATATCACCTCTGCGACGTGACCCGTCGCCTTCTATATACCCTGCAAGGAAAGCTTCTTTAATTTTCTTAGGGGCATTAAGAATATTAGTTGGGACAATTTTTGTTTCGGATGAGTAAACTCCGCCGTCTCCATAACATTCCCTTTTGAAGTGTTCGGCTAAAATTGGCGAGTTAACATCTAATGTATAAACGCCCAGTCTTGGTTCAAGTAGAGAAGCTGAATGATGGAACTCGGTTTCTAAGATTTCAGCTACTTTCTCAAGTAAACCTTTGCTCTTATTTGAGAAGCAAACATGGTTATTCTTGCTAACCCATCCTTCAGCCGCGAAAAAACCGTATAGCCATGCAATATCTTGGTTGCCGATAAACAAACCATCATCGGAAAAGATTCTGTCGCGCCAGCTTTTCATGCATAATCTGTCGCCCTTTCTAATTGTGCTTGCCTCCACCAGATACCGTGGGTATTTCATCACTGGATGGTTGGGTGATAAATCAACAACTCCTTTTATGGTGTTGATTCTCAATATTTGTCCTTCATAGGGGTGTCGAAACAGTTTTCTGATTTGAACCCATGTTAACCCTGATGGAGTTGAACCTAAAGTCCAAACATCTTTCATTAACATGAGCTTTTCTTCGTAACCGTTACTTTCAACATCTCCACAAGTTTTTAACGTATTCCATAGCTCCTCAAAGGTCATGATGTGAACCTTATTGTCTATCCTTACCATGAGCACTTCGTAGTTTGGAAAACTGTCAAGCCACAGGTAATTGCCGATGGCTGCGCCTTTACGTATGAACTGTTGTGCAACCCACTTAACAGGTGTCATCTTGTTTTGGGGCATCGTTTCCCACGCCTCTGGAATTATGACAACCACATGGTCCAAGTTTTGAAAGGCATATTCTATTGTGCTTGCTATGACTAGGTGCTGGGTTTCTATCCGCATTTCGCTTAAGTCCATAACGTTGACGCCTTCGGTTAATTCTAGCTTGTCGCTGAAACGCCAACGTTCAAGTTCTGGAACAACAATCTCCAGATAGGTTATGAGTTTCTCGAAAAGTTGCTTCTGAAAGTCCCTTTTAGCCTTTTCAAGCATCTCTTCAGCTCTAGCCTTAACTTCACGGAGGTCTTTAGCTCCTTTGCTGACTTTAATTATTGCCCAACGCATTCCCGGTTCAAACTTTACTTTTTCGCCTAGGGCAACGTTCACTAAGCCTTCGACGAACTGCCAATTTGCTTTTGGCTTGTAGTAGGGCGTGACAAGGTTGTATTTTGTGAAGCCTGACTCTCCACGTTTAACTATGAAGGCTATGGCTTTAAGTCCGCTTCGGCTGATTAAAGCTTCAAGCGTCGTAGTTTTGCCGCTAAGCTGGGTTAATCCAAAAATCGCCAAATGATGAAGACGCATATAGACGGGTTCGCCTGTTCCCACTTTAAATCCTAACAAGATTTGGTTAACCATTTTTTGATACTTCCTTTCACATCATTTATTTTGCCTTCCTTTACATTGTCCAATTCCACGCCTTACCATAGAAGGGGTTGCCCTCGTTCCACAGTTCTCGCATTCCAATAAAGTGGGATTTCCGAAAGCATTTCTAAATACAACACGCCATCTATGCTTGGTCATGATTTCTTTCCCTCTGGTTCCTTATATTTCCTTAACCATTTTTTGATACTTCCTTTCTTTCTCCAACCACAGCCATCATCCATGCCAACAGGAACATTAACGATAGAGGCAGAAGAAGCCAAAAAACCAAAAATTTCCTTATTGCCAATTAGTCCTACCACCTTTTACGGTAGATTGTAGTCCAATCTCCAAATGTTTTCTTTTCAAATCTTCCTAAAAGAAAGTTTAAAATTCTCCATTCTAGTTCAAAGAAAGCATCTAAGACTTCATTAAAGGGGGCGTTAAGTTCTTTCGCCAACTCTTCAGCCGTAAACCATTGTTTTTTATGAGTGGACAGGAAACGGTTAAGCTCCGCAGCTAACTTTTTAATCCTTGCTTTTCGTTGTCTTTCCTTCTCAAACAACTTTTCAACTTCTTCATCTCTCATTAGTCTTCACCTAACATTTGGATGGGGCGTTTTGCTTATTTTTTTATGGCTTCGTGGTATGGGACTAGGAGTTCGCCAACTAACGCAAGTGGTGTCCCACAATTATGCACTATGGCGTTTGAAACGCAGTAGGTTTCACTCTCGGTTTGAAGGTTGTGTACCACACCTTTATAATTGATTCTACTAACTTTTCGCACTGGAGTAAGAACGAAGCCGCGCCAGAACTTATATCTTTGTCCTCTGCCGTGCCCAGATACCTTCAGACTAAATTGTTCCCTTGTCTTAACTTTTCTGCCTTCTATTAGATTCTGTGGAGGTCTATGATGGGTAATTGAAGGCAAACTTCCAAAGCGAGTCCACAATAACTGCAACTGTAAGGCTAAAACCTTTGATGTTGTCTTGATTCTGGCTTTCTCCGATTTCCGAAGACTTTCTGGTTTAACTCCATCTCCATCGTTATAACCTTTCCAAAAGCTTCTCAGGAGCTCCTTTGATTTATGGTATAAGATGAACTCAGGCACGCGTTTGTTTTCTGCTTTTCTTCCACACCAGCTCGGGAAGGCTCTGGAAAGAACTCTGGAAGGGATTTCAACTTTTAAACTTGTTCTAGTAGTCATCTTACATGCAGCATATCCTAACTTTTGAGCTATTCTAGTGATTTTCTCAGCTAACTTTTGTTCGTTTTTCCCTAAATAGAAAAGCACACCTTTTGAGGAGGGACTACCTTCAGCAACGTATAGTCCAAGAAGCCAAGCTGTATCCTTATTCAACGGAAAAGTTAACCTCACATGTTTCTGTTGCGCAACTTCAGCTCCCCGCTTTGTCATGTAACATCTTAAATCCACCTCTTTTGAGGTTATTTGCCCTTTTAACGTTGGGATAACTAGATAATCGCCATAATTGAAGCTATGCTTCTCCTTAACCTCCGTCGGTAATTTCCATTTTAAACCGTTGAACCGGATTTTTCCAATATGCCTTTTCCGTCCACCTTCAGAGACAAGTATTTGATGTTCAGGTGTGAGAATCACTGGAAGTAGTCCACTTGCCCTTATCGAAACGAGTTCTCCACAATAAGGTCTTTTAAATGTTTCCAGAACCGTTTCGACTCCGTTTATTCCTATGACGTTATCTCCAATCTGAATGTCTGATATCTGTTTGAAGTCTCCTGGAACAATCGTTTCTGGAGGGACACAGACTGGGCATAGGTATTTTTGGGGTGTTTTCTTTTCTGTTGGTTTTTGTTCAGCGGTTGGTTTCTCGTTTTCTTGGTATAAGACTTTGTAGGTTGCTTTTGCTGCTTTTTCTCCTGCTTTGACGGCTTTGGGCTGTTTGTATTTTTTGGGCAGTAGGCTTAATGTGTAGGCTTCGCTGTATGGTGAAAGTTTAACTATTTCGCTTGCTATTTGCTCGTCTGGTGTTCCTTCGCTTTTAAGGGTTAGGGCAAGTTCGTTTAGTAAGTGTTTGGTTTCTTCTTTGCTTACGGTTCTGCGGAAGTTTCTGTGCAGTCTCAAGATTAAGGCTTGTTTGTGGTCTGCGTTGACTACTCTTGTTTTCCAGCCAGGATAGGCTTTTAGTCTATGTAGCCCATCTATTACTTTGTTGTTTTGGTCTATGAGAACCTCGTCAAGTTCTCCTACAAGCTGTCTGCTTTGAGCTAACCTTTTAACTAGCTCTTCGTCGACTTCTGACATTGAGCTTCCTCAAGCAGTTGTTTAACGACTTCGCTTATGTTGCGTTTTTCCCATTGGATTTTAAGTTCGTGGAGGCTTTTCCAGACGTCCTTTTCTAGAAAAACGTGTTTCTTTTCAGGCACTTTCTTCAGCCTCTTCACTGCCTACGTCTTCTATTCCTTTTGCACTGATTTTCACGCTGGTTTCTGCTTCTGGACGCCAGTTGGAGTCGAATAGTCGCACTATTCGTTTGGCTCCTTTAGCCTTTCTCAGGTATAGGCGTGTGTTAGCGTTGTGTCCAAGCACTGTTCCGCCTGTGGGAACCATCTGTTGGATTGGGTCATATACGAATTGGGCTTGCGGGTTTGCTACAACTTGGTTGCTTCCAACTACTGCTATGTTATAGATTTTGGCGAGGTTTAAAAGGCGCCTAATCATCCTGTTTAGGAGTTGCTGCCGATACCAGAGAACTTCGCGTCCTACATATTCGGCTCTTAACACTGCCATTAGGCTGTCGACTAGGATTAGCTTGACATTTCTAGCTTCGATGGTTATGTGGAGGCGGTCTACAACTTCAGTTAGGAAGTCGCTGTCCGTTACTGGAATGTATATTATTCTTCTCATTATGTCGTCTGGGTCGTAGCCTCTGTTGTTAGTTATTTCTTTAACTCGTGCGTCGCTGAAAGTGTCTTCTGTGTCTATGAAGAGGGCTGTTATATCTTTGTTTTGTCCCAAAGCCTCAACTAGAATCGTGAATAAAAACTCTGTTTTTCCGCTGCCGAAGTCGCCTGCAAACTCGGTTAGTTCTCTGCTGAATATTCCTCCGCCCAGCATTTCGTCGACTGTTTTTGAGCCTGTGGTGAACATGAGTTTTTTGCCTCTGACTTCTTCGATTTTGTCGCCTGGCATAAACCAGAAGCCCGTTAGCCTCCACGCTTCTTCTAGTGCCTGTTTAAGCTGGTTTAATCCGACGTTTAATATCCAGCCTTTGTCAACCCATTCTTTAAATTCTGAAATGCTTCTTGTAGCTAATGCTTCAACGGTTGTGATGCCGTTTTTCTTAAGTTCAGAAGCCATTGTTTTAGTCATGCAATTTATTTTTTCAAGTTCCATATGAACACCGTGAATAAAATGATAAAAAAGAAGTATATAACATTTTCTACATCATCTAGTTAATGAATATTTCATGAGGCTTCCAGCATCGCGGAGAGGAGAAAGGGAGAAGGGAGAACTTCTGAAACTTTGCTGGAAGCCCAGAATTTACTTCTAGAATTAGCTTCTATATTAATCTTCCATTTTCATACGGCACGAAATCTTTTGACTCTTGGAGGTTTTACTTTGACTGCAACGTGAATAGGCTTGTGCCCTCTAGATATCCAACCTTCGATAGTTCCTCTTGGAATGGCTAACTTTTTTGAAATCTGTTTATATCCCATGCCTTGCTTGTGAAGCAGTAATGCTTGGTCGTAGAGTTTCAATCGTTCCAGCATCCTATTCGCATTATTTAAAACTTGAGACAATTTTTCCATTTTCCTCCTTATTGCAAAGCCTATCATACGCGCAAACTTAGCTACATCTAACTGTTTGGATATTAGGAGCTTATAGGCTACTTTATTTCCTCGTGTTTTTCCTTTCCCACAAATTTGGCTAGAGATGCCAAAGTACTTCAGAAGTAAAGATTTAGTGTATTCCAGCAAAGCTTTGTCCGTATTTGATATTTCAACTCGAACATACTTATAACGCTTTGATATGCAAACAGAACCTTCAGCGTCAGCAAGACCTCTAATGAAACCCGACGGAAAAGGTTCAACTACCGCATAATCATACACATTTTTGCTTCGGAGAAAAAGGTACAGAGGTTTCGATGAGACAGAAGCAATCCACATACGCATGTTTTCGTTATAAAAGAAGGAAACCTTTCGCCTCGACACTTTGGTCAAGCAATCTCTAAAATATTCAACAAAATCCCTGTCTTTAGCCCTTAGCGTAATTGCATACTTTCGCCATCGCCTATTTTTGTAAACCGTTCCGTCTCCCAAACGTGCTCCTACAAGGTAGCTAAGTTCAGGGCTGGGTGTTAGGTCTGGGTTAGTTCGAGGTTTGGAAGTTTTACCCTTTCTGAGCGGGTAAATCCATTGTTCAATCGACTTTCTCCTCTCAGGAACGCCGAGCATTTTAGCTATCCTGCGCGAGCCAAAACCCTGCGCATGTAAAGTCACCACTTCTTTGTAAAGTTCTTCAGAGTCCAAATTACACAGCCTTTAATCTTTTCACAAGAGGCCCTCTGACCTTCTTACTGACTTTAAAGCCGCATGAGGGACATTTGAATTGTCCTGGCACGTCTATGCGTTGCCATTCGCTTAGTGGAGCCTGTTTACCACAGCGGACACATTGGTATAGAACGTTCTCAGCCATGTGGATTGCCTCCGTATAGGCAGTTTATCCATCTTTTTCTGGGAAGTTCTGCGTCTAGGTTTTCGGCGAGTTTGCATGCTTCTGATGGCATCTGGCAAAGTGGCAGGTTTTCGCATGGTCCTTTTTTGGCTAAGCTCTGGGCGTTTGTTATGTATTGTTGACTGCACGGGAATTCTGCTCTGCAAATTTTTATTTGAAACTCGCTGTTTCGAGGAATGTATTTATACGATTGCCAATAGCACTTCTTTCCACGCAAGAGGCAAACCTTTACAATTTTCATTTTGGTTCCTCATTTACTGCTTTTCTGGTTTTGTTTGGGCGTAGCTGTAAACGCAGTTTGAGTTTTGACATTTTCTGCAAAAATTGCAGCTCCAGCCTATTGACCATGTGAAAACGTCTTTTTGGTTGAAGCTTGTGGGCACAATTACTACTCGTATGGTGTCTGTTTTGCCGTTGTTGCTGAAGTTGGGACAGTCGAAACTGTATGGGCTGGGTAAGGGATAAGCTACATATTGTTTAGGCATTAGTTATCACCTGATAGAGTTTATATTTTCCTTTTTTCTGGGTTTCGACGAGTTTCATGTCGACGAGCTGGTTTAGGCGCATGCATGTGTAGGCTCTTGCTTTGCCGACGAGTTGGGCTATTTCTGTTGCCGTGCACGGTTTGCCTGTGGAGTATAAGGCTATGAAAACCGTTTTAAGCGGGTCGCGGAGTTGGATGGCTTTTTCGAGGATTTCACGTGGTAATCTGTTCATCTGATGCACAGAAGGACATAAGAGAAAAAGAGGTATAAAAAACTTGCGGATAATTAGTAATATGTTTAAGAATTATGGAGACTTAGAGGGAGGTTTTGATTTTTTCTGTTCCTGTTTTTAGGTATTCTAAGATGCAGGCTTGGGCTCTTGTTGGGTCCGCCTTGTAGGCTTCTATGCATCGGGTTGCTGCTTCCATGTCTCGGATGGCGTCTTTTAAGCGTGCGGTTATGGTGTCTAGTAGTTCTGAAAGTTTAGGCTCTAGCTTATCTTCGGACATCGCTGTTCACTTGAAGCGTTAAGAGAAAAGTACTGTGGCTATGCTTTCTTGCCTGCCTTCTCTATTTGGCATATGACTTTCTTTGGCAGGTAGCGGTCGCCCACCCGAACAACGCCTTTTTCGCCTGCGCATGCCTTGCTGATGCTGATGGCTCTTTCAAGTCCAGAGGCAACGCCTGGGTTGATTGCCCTTACGGCTTCAGTGCCTCTGGCGCCTTTCCATGGGGCTGCGTGTCCGAGGAAAACTGTGTCTTCGTAGTTGTGGACGAAGGGTGTGGCTGTCAAACGCATGTTCGGGTTGTCCCTAACCTCCATTAAGTCTTCTACGCCAAATACAAAGGCTGGCTTTTTAATTGCATATGCTTGAAGCATTCCTTTTGGCATACATTTTCACCTTGAATATGAAAGTGTTGACAGTAAATTTAAGTTTAACCGTTAAGAGTTTTTGGAAAGTCTTTTTTATTGTTTTTAACTATTGTTTGTTGGTGTTTGGTTTGAGTTTAGCTAGGGGCTATACGCTTGACGGTTGGGAGTATCGTGTATATTGGAGTGAGGCGGATGAGAAGTTTAGGGTTCAGTTTAGCGATGAGTGGAAGGAAGTTTGGGTTTTAGATGACGTTCGGGTTGAGGAGTTTTCGGAGGGTTATCATGTTGTAATGCCTCCTGATGTGAGTCTTGTGTTGCCTTCTCTGAGGGATGCTTTAGATTATGTGGTAAATCGCATTGCTTATAGGCTTGAGCATGAGGGGTCTGTAATTATTAGGGGAAGAAGAGCTGTGGAACGTGCTCGTCCCGGATATGTGGCGGAGATTAAGGTTTCTCCTGTTTCGCCTTTTGGAAGCGTTAGGTTGGTTTTTGAGAAGGCTACGCCTGTTGTTCCTGCACCTGCTGCTTGGGCTAGGGAGGTTAGGCGAGAGGCTGCAGGACCAGCGCCAACTCCTACACCGTCAGCACCAACTCCGACACCAACTGTGAGTTTGCCGAGGGTTAAGGAAGTTTATGGTTTGGGCAGTGAGGGCATGAGGCGTTTGAGGATTTTGTTTGAGAGTACGCTTTACGGGCTGGGAGTTAAGCCTACTGCGGAGTTGAAGGTTAGGGCTGAAGAAGTTATTTACCATTTGGAAAGCAAGTATAAGGATGTGCCGAGAAGCGAAGCTATAGAGAGGGCTGTTAACGAGTTTCTGAAATGGATAGAGGAAAACGTTTATTTTAGTTGAAGCCGAACTTCTTTTAGCCTTTTAAGGGTGGATTGTGCTAGGGTTGTATCGTTTGCTATGATGGCGTTTCTGTATGTTGACCATAGTTTTCTTGCTTCTTCTATGAGTTCTGTTTTAGGCATGGTTGGCTTCGGCGCTTCTTTAGGCATTTTTGTTTTCTCTAACTCTTGCTGAAGCGTTTTAATTTTTTCTTCAAGCATTGTTTTTTCATGTATTGTTTTCTCGATTTTGGCTTCTAAACCTGAGATTCTGTTTAGAAGTAGGGTTTCTCTTTGGATAAGTTCTTCAGGAGAGGGCGGTGGCCATTCAGGCTTTTCTCCTAGCCGTTCAAGTTCTTTAACAAGGTTTTCAACTTCCTGTCGATAGCCTGTTAATGCTCTGTGGAGTTCTTCAATGTATTCGCTTGGTCCACGCATTAGTTCTTCCTGTGCTTTGGTTAAGTAGCCGCCTTCTTTGGCTCGCAGTTCAAGCTGTTCTGGTGTAAGACGGTGTTCTATAGCTTCAGGATGTTCCCTATAATATAGTTCTATGGCTTTTCTCAAAATTTCCTCTTTAGTGGGAAGCCTACGAGGAACTTCGCCTTCTTCTCCTTCAGCCACGTTTCTTTAGCTCCTTATCTATTTTTTGGATTAGTTCTTCGCCTTTTTTTATTGCTTTTTTCCTGAGTTTTTCGGCTTCTTCTTCGCTCATAATTTCTGCCTCTAGAATTCTGTTAGTGTTGCTTGACGTTTAATTTTTTCTATTGCTTGCAGTTTAAAGATTTCTTCTGCTTGTTTAACTGTTTCTTTGCTTGGGTTTAGCCATTCTGTGTATCCTTGATGGGTTAGGAAGTAGGCTAGGGCAAGTGGCAGTTTGACGGGTTCTTTGGGTGGGTATGGTCCGTACCATTTTAAGTCTTCTGCTGAACGTATTCGAGGTAACGGTTTAACTGTTTTTACCCATTCGTATTCTGGTTTTTTGCGGACTGCTTCAAGTGGAGGAGCTAGCTTGTAAAGTTCGGGTCGCCACCATGCGAATGTGGGGTCAAGTTTGACTTTTTCAAGTATGTTGATTCTTGTTGTGTGGGGGATGCCGTAGACTGGTTCGCCGAGTATTTCCGATGTCCATCTACGGACTCGTTCACTAGAGGGTGAAAGCGGTTCTCTGGCGAATAGGATTTCGGCGCGGTACTTGTAGAGTATGCCGTCTCTGACTAGTCTAGACATGGCTTCGCCTACGCTTGTTCTGTCTGTTTTGAAGTTTGCTGCCATTAGGAAGCCTGTAACTTGAGTGGCTGTTCCTCCTGTTGTGGCAAGCATGTAGGCTAATATTGCGTTTTCAAGAGTGTCTTGCCCTGCTGCTTTGGCTGTTTTCATTAGTTTGTCGAAGGCTTCGACTTCCTGTTTCGAGTATATAATGTTGAGTTGTTCTGTTCCTTTCCGGATTGATATAGCTACTGTATTGTCTGGGAAACGCTTTGCCGTTACAAGCTCGGTGGGGGCTTCTTTAGCTGTTGCTGGAAGTTTTCCTTTAAGTTTTGTTTTGCGTTCTTCCTCGGATGGTGGAGACGGAGGCCAAGGTCTTACAGCCTTTACATTTTCAGGTTTAACAGTGAAATGGTGAAATTCTCCTTTTATTGGAAATGGACATTCAACTGTTCTTCCAACAAGCCTTTTTTCGGCTTCTTCAGCGGTTTTAGCTTCGATAATCATGGAGAAAACTTTAACTTCTTCGTGGCGTGGAACAAAAGGCTCAGCTACTTGCCACCTTTTCCCAACTGGCTTGTATGGACATTCAATGAAAACTTCCCATTTACCCAAAGCCTACTTCCCAAAAACAGAGTAGGCATACAAACGTAAAAAGTTTAACCGTGAAAAAATTAGGGTAACTACTATTTGGAAAATAGGCTTCGAAGTTTCGTAACCATTTCCGTTTCGGCTTGTTGAATTGGAAGTAAGCATTTATCCTTTTCTTTCTCTTCTAAAATTAAATCACATAAAAGTCTAGCCCGTTCCAGAAAATGGTAAAACATCATGGCGTTAATATGAAAGTCTTCCGCCTCTTTGACTTCAATCTCTTCAACCATGAAGCCTCCGTAAGGCTTGCCAAGCTCAACTAGTTTCTTCGAAGCGTTAATGTAAATACGTTCCTCTAGACTGAGGACCAACTTACCACCGCGAGAACAATAATACGTTTGACTTTATCAGTTTAACCGTGAAAAAATTAGGGAAAATTAAAGTTTACTCTTCCATCTCTTTTATTTGCTCTGGTTTCCAAACGCATAAAACGCTTTGGCTGTTTACGATATAGATAGGGTTGCCTTCAGGGTCGGTTGCGCCTACCTGTTTTAGCACTTTAATTGGAACTGCTGCGATTTGAAGGTAGTTACCGTCCTTCATCTTGATTAAAGTCTTGCCAAGCTTTACGATTTCAAAGCCTATAGGTTTTCCCTCAATTTTCCCTTTTTCCATATGTCCTCCTTCCCTAAGTAACGTCATGGTTTTGTTAAGTGTTGGTAGACTAGTTGTTTTATGTGTTCTGGGGCGTTTTGTATTAGGGGGCATCCTTTAACGGTTATTTTCTGGTTTTTCTCGAAGACGACTGGTTTGCATAGGGACGGGCATTTTTGGGGGTAGTATGGGCAGGCTAGAACCATTATTGGGTTTGCGAATATGAAGAAGCTTCCTTTGTAGCACATTGTTGTTTTGGGAAGTGTGAAAAGCGTTATTGTCCTCTTATTCTTTTTTACTGTTGTTCTCTGGAGAAGTCCTTTCTCGGCGAGTTTGTTTAGGCGGTAACGGAAAACTCCGTCAAGCGTGTTTCTTTCTGAGGGTGTTTTAGCGTATTTTTTGGCTAGGTCCCATGTTGATGTTGAGCGTTTCTGCTTTTCAGCTTCAGCCACGGCGTATAATAGTTCAGTGTCTAGGGTGTCGATGGATGCCAAGGGCGTTCAGCTTTCAACTACTTTTTCAGCTGACGTTTTGCCTGTTAGAGGCGTGCCTAATTGGGCTAGGCTTGCTGCAAGTATTGCGCAGGCGTTTTCGTCGCCCAGCGTTTTCCATTCGCCTGAAGCCTTGTCTTGGATTAGGTGGCATGTTTTTTGTGCGTTGCCTATTTGAATTACTCCCTTGTAGCCTGGACCGAAATCTGTTTCAATTTGCTGAATCAATAAGAGGTCTTTGCTTCCCTTAATCTTACTTAACAAACTCATAATGACCACCTTTTTATGTTGAAAGGTTCTTCCTTAAAAGATTTACGGTTGAAATAGGAAGCATTCTTCATTTTGGCTCGTTTTGCATCCTCCACAGAGGCGTTTGTATTTGCATTTTTGACATTTTCCAGTGTAGGTTTCCGTTATGCTTTGTCTTGCCTCAGCTATTTTTTCTTTTACATTTCCGTCTAGGATGCTGCATATTTTTTTGTTTAGAAATGGGCATGGGTGGATGTTGCCTTCTGGGTCTACTCGCATGACTTGTTGGGCAGCTGTGCATAGGGCGTCTTCTTCGAGGTTTTTCTGGGTTTTAGTTTTTAGAAAAAAGTTTACCGATGGAGAGTCGATTACGGCTTTGTCGGCGTAGCTGTTTTCGAAGATGAAGATTAACAGTTTTTGCAGTTGTTCAGGTGAAGGGGCAAGTTGCGGGTTGGCTCCTTTGAGCGGAACTATTGTTATTTCTTTTTCGTGTTGGACTGCTTGCTGGATTAGTTTTTCTGTGTCGGTTAGGTTGTCTTTTAGAAGTGTGGTGCGGATGTTTGCTATTTCCGCTATTGAAGTGTAGTTTTTCCATAAGCCCTTGATTTTCCTCCAAACATCTTGTTTTTTTCCGTAGTAGTCTAGGCTAACCCATATTTTAGCGTTTGAGGAAGCTTCTTTTAGAAGTTTAGGGTTGAAGTTGTTGGAGATGACGGCTGTTTTAAAAAGCTTACTGGAGAACTTGACGATTTCAAGGAACTTGGGATGGCATGTTGGTTCTCCACCGCTTAAAACAACATTTTCCACGCTGAGCTTATCCCTTAAAATCATAAGGTCAATTGCAACGTCACTGAAGTCTCGCTGGATAGGAAAATCACGGCGTAAACGAACAGGAATATGGCAATGTTGACAGTTCGCGGGGCAAAAGGTGGTTAGCTCAAAAATAAACGGTTTTCACGACTTGCCCTCCATTCCACTTAACTGTAAACCCTTCATAAGCACCACCTAGCATGGTTTTCCGCAATTGTGCACTATTATTCCTTCAGCAACATAGCTTTGTGCAGGATTTACCTCCAAGTTGTAGACTAATCCATCATAAGGCGTATGCTCGACTTCTTTCAAGCAGACAAAAACAAGATTGCCATGTTTGAATCCGTAGGGTCTCCTATAACACGGCGAACTAGGTTGCCTGCCTATGTCTTTTAGTATTGTGCGGGCAAATTTAGATGGAATGTTAATGTCATAGCGTGTGTTGTTAGTTTTAATTCTTCTGCCATTAATATAAGATTCATCCCATGTTGTTCTATAAATCCCAGCTGGAATGCCAAGTTTGGCAAGTATCAAGCATAGTTGCCTAGCTAAAGTATGTGAAGCTGTTGTTGCAGTTAAACCATGCCGTCCAGTTGTGGATATGTATGCGTCGCCACGCAGATAGCCGACTAGAAACTGGTATAGAATATTAGGCGAGAGAGTTAGGAACCAATTCGGCAACTTTTTCTCTGCAGCGTTATTACCGAAAAGTGATTTAAACATGTTTGCAAGCGGAAAACAACCGAAGGATATTTCTACACACTTCTCTCCATCTTTTCTCCTTTCACGTCCGCTGACTGCGAATACTTCTTCAAATATTTGTTGAACGTCAGCTATGAATTCACGCTCATCGGTATTAAAGGAGAAATAAAGAGAATAGCTTCGAGCGCATCCTTCAGCCATGTAGTATCCGAAAAGTCGAGCAAGCTTCTCATCTATCAAAACCTCGGCAGGAATTTTTATTCTGTATTTTTTAAGATACCTGTAGTTTTTAAGCCCTAACCGTGCCAACCATCTGTTATACGTTTCGTCGGAGTTAAAACCAAGAGCCTTTTTAATTTCGGTTTTTGACAGCCCAGCACGATACATGCTAATGAATAGTTCTAATTTTTCTTCTGACATTTTCCGAAAACGGGACATAACTAGAAAATCGCCTTGCCTGCGGTATCCTTTTGTCGCATAATGCTCAAGCTGAATTGTAACGTGCGAGTTATTCATGGCTGGATAACCAAGGGCGACGGCATCACCTTTTTCCAACTCAGAGGCGGGTATCCATTTTGGTTCATAGTTTTTAAAGTAGCTTGGACACCAGGAATTCTCTTTGCTGGAGCATGTAGGCAGGCATATGCGGAAATGTGGAGGTTTATTGCATGGACAGTTTTTTACTGTCTTAATTGTTAGAACTGAATGGTTTGGAGTTAAATGAAGGGGGATGTTTGTATAGTAGGGTGTTAAAGAAATTAGTTCTCCATCATAACGCCGCTCATGAATTTCGGCGACATGCCCGTATCCCGTAGAGGTCAGCACGTTTTCGCCGACATCAACGTCTTTTATAGGTTTGAAACCGTTTTCCATGTAGACTATTGTGTCAGGAGGCAAGCATGGGTCGGATACCCACTTTTTCGCAATATCTGTGGGGATGGCTATTTTTTCAAGTTTAGTTTTTAATGCTTCAGGGTTTTCTGCCTGTTCTGTTTTGTTTTGGTTTTCGGCGTTTTTTCCTTGTTTTAGTTTGTATAGAGATGAGAGGCTCATAGTTATTCTGTCCTGATTGTTGAAGTTGTGGGTTTGCGTGTTAGCGTGTACATCATTGTTTGTGGGTTGTAGATTATTATGCCTTTCCATGCTAGTTGTTCAAGTTTTTGTTTTACGAGGGTTGAAAGTTTTGGTGTGAGTTTAAGCCAGCCTGTTCCTGTTGGTGGGGGTGTTGTTAATGCGTTTATTATGTCTGTTTCTGATGCGCCTGGCTTTATTTTTTGGAGTTTTTCTATTATGGTGAGTATTAGGGTTTCAAGGATGTTTGCTCCGTAGGGGAGTATGGCTCCTTCGATTTCGAGTTTTTCAGGCATTTCTGTTATTGGTTTGCGGTTTAGGTCTGCTTCTAGTTTTGTGTCGTAAACATTTACGAAGGAAACTGGAGTGTAGGGTGTTTCGTTTTGTGTTAAGACTTCTGCTAGTGCTTTTGGGATGTATTCTGATTTTGTCACCTTTTCAATTTCTATTTTTGCGTCTGGGTATAAGCGTGCAACGACGTTTTTGCCGAGCCAGAAGGTTTTGGCGGGGTTTGATGTGATGCTGAAGGGGTCGAACATTTCTGTAACTGCTTCTGGAAGGTAGACTAAACCGTATTTTTCGAAGATTTCCTTTTCTTTTTTGGCGAGTTTTCGTGTTAGGCTTTGAAGAACCATTTTGTTTTCGCTTCCTTTGTTTCTCCAATTTGTTTAGCTAAGTTTATTGCGATGCACAGCCTTGGAAGGAAGTCTAAGTCTCCTTTCACAATGAACTGGTCGTTCACGAGGACCGTTGGAACCTGTGGCGGTTCGCCTTTCAGTAACGCTTCAAGCATGTGCGTGGCTTCAGCGCTTTGGTCAGCGTCTATTTTAATCAAGTTTATTTCAGGATGCTCTCGAATGTAGCTGTAAAAACTGGGTTCAATCGCTTTGCAATGTTCGCAGGAGTCTGAACGAAAGTAGATAAGCGTTATTTCTGGTTTTGGGGTTGTGGCTAACTGTTCCAGAAATTGCCATTGCCTTTCTCCGAGCTTCTCAGCAAGCTTTTCAGTTTCGCTTTTAGCTTCAACTGCGCTCATTTGTGCTCAGTCCTCGTCTCTAATTTGTAGGCTACAAATTTTGCTCTTTCCAGTTTTCCCTCTGCTTCTAACTTGCCAAATATTTCCACAACATTTGAATAGTTCATTTTTAAAGCGTCAGCTACGTCGCTTGGATAAACAGTTGAGTGCTTCTTAAACCAGTCACGAAGGAAGCTTTCTACCTTTTCTTTCTCTTCGCTCATGCTGGGACTACTCCTCCGCTTTTTCTTTTGAACAGTTTTTTGATTCGTGCTAGGATGCCTTTTTCTTCTTCAGGCATTTCCTCGTATTTCGGTATTGTTGGTGCTATTTCGCTTAGTTTTAACGGTGTTGGGGGCGGTTTGATTCTGGGTATTTCTCTGATGTTTTTCATAACTTTTCGTGTAAATTCTAAGTCTTCTAGGTTTTGGTTTTGGCGCAGCTGGTCTAGGGTTAAGGCTAACTGGAGGGCTTTTGCTAAGTCAGTTTTAGGCAGGCTATCCGAGCTCTTCTCCTTCAAGTGTTTCTTCCCTCGGTTTTGGTTGCGGCTGTTCGGTTCTTAGGATTCGCATTATTTCTTCAACTACTTCTGGGGGTGCGCGTCTTTTCTCCATTATGCTGGTTATTTCAGCCATGAGTTTTTCGTAGCCTTTTATAACTTGGTCTTTTGCTTCAAGTTGCTGCAGTAGAAGTTGATTTGCTGTTTCAAGTTTTTGTTTTTCGCCTCTTAATGATTCCATGTTTTTTAGGGCTGTGTCTATGTATTTAACCATGAAATCTAATGTTTCGGTTTTTCGGCTTTCTTCTCTTTTGGCTGTTTGAAAGCTGTTCCATCTCATGCCGAGTTCTTCTTGGATTTCGTCGAGCATTTTGCCCATAGCCATCATGTCAAATATTTGGCGTTTTATTTGGTATTGGAGGAATGGTAAGCTTTCGCTTTTGAGGATTACTTGTTCTCTTGTGAATAGAAGATGGTCTGTTAAAAGCTTAATTTGGTCTTCCAGTTCTTTGATTTTCTGTGTTAAATCCTGCTCATTATTGCTCATACTTTTCCCATCCTGTGTCAGTTTTGAATTTGCCGTATAGTTCAAGCGGGAATGGTCCAAGCATTGTCGCTGTTAAGGTTATGGCGGCTTTGGCGTTTGTGACTTCCCATCTGTTGGCTATCAGCTGGTCTATTGTCTGCTGTTTCGCAGCTAACAGCATGTAGGGCTTAGCCATTAATGGAATTTTGATTTGTTTTCCAGTTTTTTTGGGAGGTTTCGAAAGTGCTGTTATAGCCCATTCGCCTGAGGGTAATAATTGTGCAGTATAGAAGTATAAAGTATCACCGTGGAAGTATAAGTGGTCGACAAGTTTGGAGGTAGTGTTTGGCATTAGTTTGGCGAGGAACCTAAGTGTTGGGCTTGCGTCTATTGTTCTTTCAATTTCAGCTGATTTATCATATGTAGGCACTCCGCCAACGTAATAGATGGGTCTTCCTGTTGGTTGGTTTTCTGGGTCTAGGAGCCAAAGTTTTTCTGGAAGCATGGCTTTTATTTTTGTTTCAGCTGTGCGTTCTATGTCTTTTCGCAGTTCTTTACGTTCGTAGTCTGCTAGGGCGAGGGTGAGTCTTTCGTTTTCTTTTGCGAGGCGTTTAAGTTCTGTTTCTGCCAAGGCTCGGCGTTCAGGAGCCACCGTTGTGATTGGTGTTGCGGCTGGAGCGAAGGCTGGCATGATTTTTCTTTTTTTTCTAACGTAGAGGATTGCCCATATAGCCCAAGCAACGATGATGACGGCGATTATTGTTAGGCGATTTTCAACTAGAAAAGTTAAGATTTCTTCCTGCATTATTCCACCACATAGACTGTGAATTGAGCTGTTATGGTTTGAGTTGTCATTACTGCGCCTATTGGTTGCCATGTTATTTGCACGGTTGCTGTCATGTATAAGATGATTTGGTCTCCTGGCTGCACGTTGTAGATGGAGAGTGGAAATATTCCAGCTGGGATTTCTACGACTTCTATGCCTTTGAGGAGGTACACTGACTGGTATGGTATGCAAGTATATTCTATGGTGGCGTTTGGGTTTGTTGTTGCGTGGGTTACGTTGAAAGTGGCTGTTAAGAGGGCTGGAGTGTATATTTCCGTTAGGTTTGTTACTGTGAGGTAGCCTGTTAGGAATGTGACGGTGTTTGGTTTAACCATCTTTGTCGGCGGTGTTGGCGTGAACTGAAGCGTAACTGTTACTTTAGGTGTTGTCATGTTTACTTGTTCCAGCGTAGCGTTAAGGTATTGGTTCTGTTGAAAGTATTGGAAGTAGCCTGTTGACGCTGCAGATAATTCGCCGTAAAGGTAGAAAACGAACCCTGCACTTAAAAGAAGCAACATAACGAGCATAGCTGCGATTAAGGCGTTACTACGTTGGCTATGCGAAGACAAGTTTCACTTCCTCCTCCTCGCTTTTAACTTCTCTCTTAGCTGGAAGCCTTGTCGTTAGCTTCGGTGTCCACTTGTAGGGTGCAATCATCTTCCAGACGTGGCGGTCAAGTTTCCACAAGGTCTTCTGCCTGCAACGTTCGCACTCTAAGATAGCCATGTTAGTTTCAAGGAAGTCTACGGCTTCCACAATTGTTTTGGCTCCGCAGAGGGGGCATGCTGTTCCGTGTAGGGTTTTCATGGCTTCTTCGGCTAGTGTTGCCTTTTCTTGGAGTTGTTGGATTGGGGGTTTGGCGAGTAAGCCGTGATGTTTAAGGGTTGCGTAGGTTGCCGCTATTACGGTGCAGGCGTAGATTAGTAGGTAAATTTCGAACATTTAAACCACCGCTGGGTCGTTGTCTTTGGCTTCTTCTATTTTTGCGTCAAGTATCACGCCTTTCTTTTTTAGTTCTTCTATGTTTTGGAGAACTTTGTCTGTTTTGAATTCTATTTTTGCGTTGGCTTTTTCGTGTTTTGTAAGCGTGTAGCTTATGCCCTGGTCTTCAAGCTGTTTAATTAAACCCTGCGTTTTAATGATGTTCGGCGAGGCTGTTATAGTGTGCTTGTAGATTTTAGGCTTAGGCGGAGGTTCAGTTTTGGCTTCAGACTGCATTTGAGGGTAGGAGAGAAGTATGGGAGAAGAGGATTTTCTTGACATGAAAAGGATTGCCGCTAAAACAGCCAAGTAAGCGATAAAGGCGAAAAACACGAGCATTTCCACATCCAACATAGCTTTTCCTCGATATGAATAAACTTGGCAACCTTAAAAAATTTACGGTTTCAAAAAAAGAAAAGAGGGATTTAGGTTAGCAACCCACTACTACTTTAGGACGTTTGCTTTATCACGTAGCAGTCGAAGATGAGGGTGCCATTAGATAGACGGCTGTCGGAGTTGATTCTGAAGGTTATTTGAGCTGTTACGTCGTAGCCTACTGGAGCGTTCCATGAACCACCACCTAAAGCTGTGCAGACGAGGTGTGTCCCGTTCCAGGTAAAGAGGCTTTGAATGTCGCCTTCCCAATTCGGGTCTTTATAGTGAATATAGAACATACTTGAGTCAAGAGTGACAACAGAACCGCCCGAATCTTTAAACTGTAAGGCTAACACTGTGGTTAAGCCGTTAGCAGGATAGTTGGGGTCTATGTTCCTTGTTCTTGTAGTGAAGTTGTATGTTTCTCCGATGGTTATGTTTGTTGGGTAGCCAGATACGTCTATCTGAATTGGCGTTTCAAGAGGAGCTAGATAAACTGGTGTTTCGATGTGGATGATGTTGCTGACAATCACGTAGGTTACGGCTACGGCTGAGAAGACTGTGAAGGCTATTGTTGCGAGGGCTATTAGGCGTTTTGTCTTTTTTTCCAATTTCATTTTTGATTTCTCCTTTCGATAAGGTTAAATACGTTTTCAGCTATTTAAATATTATGATGAATATGAAGTGCCCTTATTGTGGTTATGAGTGGACGCCGAAAGTGAAGAACCCGAAATCTTGTCCACGATGTAAGAGGTACTTGCCATGGAAGAACAATTGAAACTCTGTGTTAGGGCTGTTATTCCGCCGAAGGATGTTGGACTACGCAAGCTTATGCATGAATACGTCGTTTACAACAAGGTTTTAATTCCTAGGGTTAAACAAGCAGTTAGGCAAGTGATTAAGGATAAGAACATAACAGTTTATTCTCAACAAAAGTGGATGATTGACAAAAAGCTCAACGAATACCTAAAAAATTTGCCTTTTCACCCCATGCCGTTTCACAACCAAAGCGTCTGGGTTCAAGAGAAGGATGGAAAATTCTGGATTCACTTCAAAACCAAACAAGGCGAAGCTGTCTGCTATCTGCATGTCCCAGCAAAATATCACAGCTTAATCGAGAAAGCTTGTGGAGAAGACAACCCTGTTCTGGGGCAGGTTGAGCTTATTGAAGACCAGAAATATGGATGGGTTAACTGTCATATAACCCTTAGGCTTCCAAAACCGAAACCCTATGAACCTAAAGGATGGGTAGGTGTTGACGTGGGTTGGAATAAGCTGGCAACCTCAATAGCTTGCACATGCAACCCTCACATAAGGTTCTTTAATCCAACATTTCATGGAAAAAAGTTCAAAACCCAAATAATTCAGCTTAGACATCTGCTTAAACAGTTTCAGCGGAAGGACACGAACGTGAACAAATGGGAGAATCGCCTCAAAAACACGATAAAATATGCTGTAGGAGCAGCAGCTAAAGAAATAGTGTCAAAAGCTAAAAAACTCAAGGCTGGCATAGCCATGGAAAGCCTAACCTTCAAAGCTGTTTCTAAAGGCTACCTTGTGCCCCGCTACAAACTTATGATAGCGGTTAAAACTCTATGTGAACGCGAGGGAATACCATTCAAGTTAGTTCCAGCACGATACACAAGCATAACATGCCCAAAATGCGGAGTCAAACACGAAAAGAATAGACAAGGAAAAAGGTTTCGATGTCTTAAATGCAGATATGAAGCTGACGCAGATGTTGTAGGAGCTATGAACATAGCGTTAAAAGCCTTTGACAGCTTCCCAGATGGAGGGGAGAATGATGTAGGCTTTACGCCTGCATCTAAAGCCGACCGAGGCTTGCCTCGAGAGGTTGGGCATGTTGCAAGCCCACAAGCGCCGATGAACGATGACTCTTATAAAGCAGGGCGCAAACACAACAAAATCGAAAACGAGGTGAGAAAAGAAGGCTTGAGCAGGCTTTAAACGGGCGTAGAACCGGTTAAACCCAACGGTTACAGCGAAACCAGCAACTACCAAGATATTGCAACCTATTGAAAGCGCCGTTGAAAGCACTTGTTACTTTCATGTTACAATAAAGCTAACAACTACCAAGGCATTGCAACGTCTGCCATAATGGAGGCTTTAAGTCTGAAGGTTGGAGATGTAGTGGAGTGGCATGTTGAAGACGAAAAAATTATATTGCGCAAGGGTTAATAATTTCAGTTGGTCTTTATGGGTTTGCTTGATTCGATTGTGGCTGGCGTCGTAACTACGGTGATAAGTGCGCTTGTTCTGGAGTTTATTCGTGAGGCTAAAACGAAGGGAACGCAGCCTTTAGAGAAAGTTGCTGCTTTGACTATTCAGGCATTACGGGCTGTTGGAGACGCCATATACTCGTTGATACTTTGGATTCGTGATTTGTTAGGAATTTAGGGGCGAGTATTTTCTGGGTTTCTATTTCTTTTTGATTCGCAAGACGACGCCTGCGACTATTGACAGCATGCCTGCCAAGATGAGTGCTTGTTGTGTTGTCATAACCCATACGAAGGCGCCTGGAATTGTCAATCCGACTATGCTGTAGGTTATTGTTGCTGTTCCATCGTAGGCTTTAATGGCTAAATTGTGGGTGCCAGCTGCGAAAGTGTAGTTTCCAGTCCAAATGTGGTTTGTCGAGTCTGTCAGCGTTAAGGTTAAGATTTTTGTTCCGCCCTCTTCAACCCAGCATGAAATGTACGAGTCGTCAATTCCAGCAGTTTTTTGAAACTTGAAGCTTACGGTTGCACTTGTGGAATATACTGTTTGACTTGAGTTTGTTATTTGCTGGTTGGCGATATACCAATTGCCCTGTAGTTGAGTGTAGATTGTGAAGGTCCCTGACTTTGTGCTGGTTAACCCAGCGTTGTTTGTAGCGGTGAATTTAAAAGTATGCGTTCCAACAGCCGTGGTTCCTCCGCTGGCTACCCACAAATCAGGTTCAGTCTTATGCGGTGATAGAGTGTAAGTCGTTGAGTCTATCTGACAAGTGACACTTTTAACCCCAGACTCAGCGTCATAGACATAAATTGAAATGCTAGTTACTGCAGAGTATGTTGCCCCATCGCTTGGACATGAACCACCAAATGTAGGCGCTGTTGTGTCCACGACTAACGTGACGAATGGGTAAACGGCGCCGAATGCGAGTAATGCTATGCCCAGAACTATTAATATTGTGGAGCCTTTCAACTTTTCCATTTTGCTTCACTAAACCATTAATTCATGAGCCACAGTTTTAAGTTTAACCGTAAAAAAGTTAGGGTTTCTGGAAGAAGTAGTTGAAGAGGCTTAGGAGCAGGGCTAGCTGTGTGGATTCAAGTATTAGGAATACTGTTGGGTATGTTGGGTATGCGATGAAGTATATTGCAACTTCAAAGGATGTGTAGAGTAGGGCTAGGGCGTAGCCAAGTCGGTTCCGCACCCAAACTGCAGCTAGAAGCACAAAATCGGCGAAAAAAAAGGCGATAATCGAAATCCAAAACCAAGTTGAAAATGGAGGTGGATAAAGCTCTGCTGAACGCTGAAAGTATCCCCAATATTTTTGGAAGGTTAGAAGCAGGTCTATTATGCAGAGGAGCATGAAGACCTTTAGGCGGAGTGGATGGTCAGCCATGTGCAAGTCCCTCCAGAACTGAAACCGTCCCTTCTATAAGGAGGTATATAAAGGATACATCTGCCATGCTGAGAAGTGTTGGAGTTGGCTGTAATCCGCCGAAGAATACTGCTTTGAAAATTGTACGTGAGATTAGCACCGTCATTGCTGTTATGGAACAGTAGAGTCTAGTTGGGTATAGCCATTCTGCTTGAATGACTGCTCCTATTACGAGGACTATCATGTATGGAAGCATGAGTAAACTGCTTGCGAGGACTATTGTAAAAAGGTCTTTTGGAACATTGTAGTAGCCGAGCAGCGGAAAAGTTATGGTTTCCTGCGGAGACGCTAACAGTTGAGCTTGCATGTATAGTAGGGCTAGGTTCAGTAGGAGTAAAGCGAAGTAGGCGAGTGGACGAATTCTCAAAGTATCGCCTCCAATAGCAGTTTTAGGGCTGCGGTGGTTGCTGGTGCAGTTATGGTTAGAAGAATGTTTGCTGTCATGTGCGCTATTAAGGCGGGTGCGACGCTTTCAAACTTCAAAGTGAGTAAGCCTAGAAGGAGAGCGAAAAGGAACGGAATTATTATCCCCACAAGTCCAGTGGCTCCCCATGTGGCAACATGGTATAAGGCGAAGAATACGCTTGAAAGGATTAGTCCAATAGGCTTGGACAGGTATAACGCTAAAGTGGGCAGAAGTGCACCTCTGAAGAAGAGCTCTTCAACTATTGGGGCGATGAGGGCTACGAAGAAGAATGCTATGGGCGTGGCTATGGTGAAAACCATGGCGGCTGGTTGGGCTGCGGCTCCAGCTAGAAGGGATATGGCTACGAAAACTCCCATGATGGCTCCTATGCCGATGTTAAGCCATGACCTTTCAGGGTCTCCCAAGTCTATGAAGTCTAAGGGAATTTCTGGAACTGCAGCTTTTACCATGAAAAATATGAATGTGAAAATTAGGAAAACCGTGTAGATTGTGGCTACTGAGAAGACGGCGGTGTGGTCTAAAGTTAACGTTGGAAAACCAACCATAACCCAAGTAATTAGGATGAAAGCTGAAAGAATCATAAGAATTAACGCTGGAACATTTCGCCCATACACTGTCAACTAAGACCACAACCTATTATTAGTTTCACCCATAAATGTTTAAAACTTACCGTAACAAATTTTAGGTGAACCAACACTTGGAAAACGAGACAGATTGGTGTTGCCAAGCCTAGCAAAACTAAAAAAGGAACAAGATATTTGGGGTGCCTAATTTTTCGGGAATACAGAACAACTTTACAGTCCATTGGAAAATTAAAAATGAAACTTTTTGCGTTATAAACTAATTTTGGCTCTTCCCTCACGGTTTCCGCCTCATCATAAACACTAATGCTATGATTGCGAGCAGGAGAAAGACTGCACCTATCACGTTTACGGGTATTGGAGTGGACTGTCCAAAAAGAGTGAACGGCGTTATAGTGAATGTTAGATTTATGAGCATTAAGCCTGAAATTGTGAAGCTTATGAAAACTAATGCTAAGAGCAGTCCTGCAAGTTGTTTTTTCCATTCTATGCGCATTTATGGGCCTCCCATGAGTATGGCTACAAAATTAAATAGTTGATGACTCAATGTTATACTGGTTTCTGACCCTGTTTTTGTGTAGATTGTGCCTAGGGCTAGTCCTGCGGTGGCTGCGGTTAGCATGGCTATTATGTCTGTTTGGTATGCGTAGTAGTGGTAGATGCCGAATATGGCTGCTTGTGTTATTGTTGCCCATGTTTCGCCCATTATTGGTTTTAGCATGTTTATTAAGCCTATTCTGAAGAAGCCTTCTTCTGCTGTTGGTCCAGCTATGTTCATGATTAGGTTTAGCAGTAGGCTTGGAGCTAAGATTGAGGTGGTTTGCATGGTTACGTGCGTGCCTAAAGCGTGTCTTATGAACTGTGAAGCGGCGCTTATTATGAAGAGGCTTGGAAGTCCGTAGAGTAAGCCTTTTGTGAGGTTTGTGGGTGTTTCTATTCCACGCATGAAGAAGAGCGTCAGCGTTAACATTGCTAGGTATATGCTTGCGTAGGCTTGCAGTTGTATGACGCCGAGTGAGTAGGCGCTTAGCAAGGCTAAAACGAGGAATATGTAGCTTAAAGCGTAGAGGATTATGAATGTGTTTTCAAAAGGCTTTCCAACTTCAACCAATCATAGTCGCCTCCGTTATTGCGCCTAGGAGAAGGAATGCTAAGTAGAGGAGAAGCGATTTCCACGATTGGGATGTTAGCCTTACTTTAGCCCCTGCTCTTGTTAAGATTAGAGCGGATAGGTAAATGTTTTCAGCCATCAAAATTGAATAGCTTAGGATTTCTGGGAATGCAAGTATTGTGAGGTTTTGAACGTAGACTGTTGGCAGTATGCCTGTGGCTTTGGCGAGTAAGCCTATGACTATTCCAGTGTTTGCCCATGCAAAGAGGAAGGATATTAGTCCCACGGCGGGGATTATCATTGGAAGGGATATGAGTAGGTTGTTGAAGAATATTGTTTGCGCTGTTGCAGTTTCTCTTTCTGTTTGGATTTGTTGTAGGGTTTGGTTTGCTTCTTCTATGGTTGCCGTTTGGTAAGTGTTGTTAGCCGTGATTGCCAGTGAAATTATTAGGAATGTGAAGGCTATTATAAGCGTTAAGAGAAAGCCTCTTGTCAAGTATTGACCCATCACCCTTGAGCCTCCCACGTTTTTATTACGGTTTCTGCTTGTCGCCCTTTTATATTTAACCCATTGTTTGTGTTCCATCCCCAGATGATGACTGTTTCTACGCCGTTTGTTTTGAAGAGGTTTAAGCCTTTCTGTATGAATTCTGCTTGTTGTTGGTCGTTTAGGGTTGCGTAGCCGAATTCTCCTATCCAGATTGTGTTTTTGCCTGATAGTGTTAGGAGGGTTTGCATTTGAATTGGAAATGTGTCGACTTGCACTTGTTCGTAGATGTCTAAGGCTATGATGTCAGCGTGTTCAGCGATTGAAGCGACTAGACTTGGAAAGAGCGCCGTGGAAAAGCTTGCAACTGTTTTGATGTTTGGATTGGCGTTTTTGGTTGTTTCAGCGTTTGTCTGTGCTGTAGCAGTAAGTTCGCTTGGCACTGCCCATTCTTTCATGAAAATCGTGTCAGCTTCGTTTATAACTTGCATGTAGGCAACTTGGTTGCCGTAGACGGTTAAGTATGAAGTTAACGCTTCTGAACTTGACGGTTGTCTAACGTAAACTTTTAAGCCCAACTGGCTTGCCTTGTTGAACAAGACGTCTGTTTGAACTCGACTGGGGCTTTGAGGGTTATCATCCCAAACGAACGGCACGCATACTATTTGGAAACCGTCAGCCTTCATCCTTTCAAGTTCAGACGTTATCGTTAAGGTATCGTCGTTAGTGTACCAGTAAACTATACCAAGCATGGGCTTCGTGGAAGTTTGCATGTTGAAAGCGTATGTTAAAGTGATGATTGAAACCAGAATAAGGGCTAGGGAGAAAATGCCGCAGCGAGACACAAACTTGTAAGCGATACGGATAAACTTCATTCTTCAAAAACCCCCATTGCCCATCCTAAAATTAGAGTTAAAAAGAAGACTGCGATGCTTCCGTAGATGACGCTTGTTATTGGACAGTAGGCTTTGAAGCCTGTTGTGAAAGAAGCAACAATTATGAACACTACTGTGAAGAAGAGCCATCCTAAAAAAGCTTTAACTGCGCTCCAAAAAATGTTCCACGCCGTCATGGTGTTGCCTCCCAAAGGTATTGTCTGCAGTATGGCGTTGTAGTGAACGGAACAGCCTTCATTTTATTTTACCTTTTTCTTGTTGAAAGGATTGCCACTGCAAAGATTATTAGTAGCAGTATTATGGCTATTTGCGTGTTTTGCGCTGTTATGCCTGTGCTTGTTGTCCAGAGTGGTTGTATGGCGAATATTTGGAGGCGTTCGCCCACGTAGCCTATTATTGCCATTAGGAACGGCATTAGGGCTATGTATGGTTGCCTTTGAAGGTTTACTGCTTTTGTGTAGTGTAGGGCTAGAACAACCATGGCTCCTATGATGAATAGAATTATGGCTGTTGCAAGCCCATAGTAGAGGATTATGCTTATGCCTACAAGGACGAAGACTACGCCGACGGCTAGCACGATTAAAAGCAGTATTGGATTTGACAGCAACGCAAGCAATCCTGCAGTAGCTACTTCCTTTCCAACTTCCTTTACGCTCATATTTATCACTTTAATGATTAGTATTTTGGTTGTTAAGCTTAACCGCAACAGTTTTAAGGTACTTCGGGTATCCCCTATCAATCTTCGACATATTTAACCCTGTAACGCCGTTTGGGCAGCTTTTCTTGGGAGGAATAATAACAACAATCCTCGGCATAGCAGTAGCGTTAACCGCTAAACGCTTCAATTAGGTTGAGGTCTGTGTCGTCTATTACGCCGTCTTGGTTGAAGTCCACGCGCGGGTCATAGTTGGCTTCGCCTATTCTGGAACCATACGCCCTTGACACCATGACTATGTCACGTAGGTCTACTGTACCGTCGTTGTTTACGTCTACGTCGTGCCAGTCAACTTTGCCGTCGCCGTTCATGTCGTATAGGGCTACAGGCGTGGTTTGAGCTCGGTAAACTGAAAGCGTTATCATAGCTAGTCCGACGATTGTGACTATTATTCCAAGCGTTCGAGTTTTCATGCTATGCACCCGTTTAGTTAATGAACGTCAAGTTTTTTAACTTTAACCGTAAAAAAATCACGGCGAGCTCAGCGAGGCCATGTTATGAAGGAAATGTTTGTGTCTTTGGAGCCGTCGGGCCATGTCAATTTGGTTTCCAGCAAGTTTCGCTATTTCGATTGCGTATTTGCCGTTTTCGTCTGGACCCCAAATCATCATTACAGCGTTAACGTCGTCGCCATACCTGAAAGTCCAAAGGCTATACTGGTATTCTTTGTCTTGGTAGGTGAATAGTGGCGTTATGGATAACATTTTAGTTCTGCCTGTTCTTTCAAAATATAAGGTTTGATAGCGACCGTAAGTGGCGTCGTAAACAGCTACAGCGTTAGCAATTTGTGCGTGGTCACTTGGTATAAACCAGTTTTTAATGTATGGACTTGCCATGTAACCTATAAGAACTCCGAAAAATAAAGCCACAAGCACAACCGCCGTGAACTTCCACTTCATTTTCGTCCCAAAAAATAGAAAGTGCCCCATTTCTTTATAACTTTAACCGTAAAAAAGTTAAGGAAACATTAATGTTTTGCTTTTGTGAGTGCGCCTGTTAATCTGGCGAATGCGCCTGGGAAGAATATGGCTAAAAGTATGATGCCGATTATGAATGCTATGACTAGTAGGAATATGAAGGCCACTAAGCCCGCGAATGGTCCGAAAACGGCGAATGGGTTGAGGATGTTTAGGGCTTTGAAGATGCTGTCTATGAAGTAATAGGCAGGCATGAAAATTTGTGTCCAACCCCGTTGTTCCCACTGTGGAATTTCCTCTTTCTGTTGGATGTAAGTGAATTCGCCCAGCTCTAAGTAGTAGACTCGGATGCGGTATGAAACGCTTGGATACCAAACTTCTGTCAGCTGACCCCAGTTGTACACCATGTAAGGTCTGAAGTCTGTAAATGTGAATCTGAAGTAAACTGCGTTTTTGAATCTTGTGTCTGGGTATAAGCTTGGAGCTACACTTTCGTTTAACGTTGCGAAGTAGGGTAGACCGTCCATGCCTTTATACCATAAATCGTCTAATGTTACCATTTGGTTTGGGTTGTCATATAATGTGATGGTGCGTCCGCTGAAGTCTGGCGTTAAAACGCACACTTGGCTAATCCAGTCAGGTGGAGGAACTTTCTTTTGTGTTCCATCTTGATTCACCCAGCCTCCGCCTGTCGGGTCGTAATTCTCTATGTAAACAGATAAGGGAATGCTCCAGCCTGCATCACTGCTTTTACTTGGGTCGTCAGGGTCTGAGTATGCACGGTTCCACTTTATTGTTCCCATTGCAAGCCAAACAGCATGGTTTCTCCAAGCGTAATATGAGTCAGCTTGTGGGCGTAAGCTTATTTGTAAAGTGAATGTCCAAGGAACTACGATGCCGACTACTTTTTGCCATGTAATGTGCGTTTGGTTTTCGCTAACCTTCACGTAATAGGTTATTTGTCTGCTTGCACTTCCAGTTTCTGGATATGGCTGTTGACGTTCTACAAGCATGACTCCCCTATAGTCTGGGGCGTATTCGCCTGGCTGAGGGTTTCTGAGTATTAAAGCGTTGTAAGGGTCTACAGGCTGTTGTCCCCAAGCGAAGGGAATGGGTAAGGTTTGGTTAGTGCTGTAAGCGCCTAAAACTGTGCTGTCTGGCTGAAAACCCCATACGCCCACTTGTAACCCTTCAGGTCCTGGCATGATGCTTAGCCTTGGGCCAGGCATAAAGGCAACTATGATAATAATGAGAAAGAGGAGAACCATAGCAACTTTAACTGTGGTCTTCATCGTTTAATCCTTTTTATTTTCAGTTTTTAATTTTAACCGTGAAAGGTTTAGGGAAAGAAAAAGGGGGGCTTGCGGGTTTATTTTATGATTGCTTGTTTGATTTTGATTGTTACTAGTCCAAGCACTAAGCCTGTTAAGTCTGTTACAGCGTAGACGTAGACGAGTTGGTCTGCTGCGACGGCGTATGTTGCTAGGGTTGGCAGTAGGGCTGGGATTATTAGTCCGAATATCCAGCCTAGCAGTAGTGCTGCTATGTAAGCGATTATCCAGTTGCTGATGGGTTGTTCTTTTTCGCCGAGCCATACGCCGAACAGCACTGCTAATATTAAGGGTATGAACCACATTGTAGTGTTAGCCTCCTTAAGTTACGATGGTTATGTCTTTTGTGGTGTCTGTCCACCATCTTAGGGCTGGCTGTAGGCAGTCGTAGTATTCGAACAGTTTAAGCGTGTATGTGCCTGCTGCTGGACTTCCAGTTTTAGCTATGTAGATTGTTAGGTAGTGTGTTCCAGCTGTCCAGTCTGGGAAGATTATGTAGTTGCCGATTAGTCCGTCGTCGCTGCTGTCCGTATCTGAGTAGACGCTTACGGCTGTGCCGTCGAGGGCTGCGCCTGCTATTGTTAAGCCTGTGTAGCTTGTCAAGTACATGCGTCCGCCTTTGATGGCTTTGCCTACGCCTGCAATTGTGAAACGGTAGTCAACTTGCCATTTGCTGTAGGCTGTCACGTTTATGTTTGTTGCACTTATGTCGTAGGCTCCGCTTGTGCTGTTGTAGGCGTAGATTGTGTTTGATATGCTTGGCGTAGCCCTTTCAACCATGTGAAGCATGGATGGGCTTAGCATGACTTCCATGTTAGTGTCGTTTGTTCCTGGAACGCTTACTGATACTTTAATTGGATACATTGTAGGTGCCGCTGCTGCGTCTGTGACTAATACCACGTAGCTTCCCATGCTTAGAACGGTTGTCCACAAGCCCTTAGTGCTGTCGTAGGTGGCTGCAGCGGAAGGTGAACCGAGAAATGTGTAGGCGAACGGGTTTGTTCCTGCGGAGAAGAAGAGCGGTTTAATGTTTGTAGTTACAAGCGAGGCGGTTGAGTCATCCATAACTTTAAAGTCCACAGTCAAATCCGTAGTGTAAAGGTAGGCGGCAGGTGTTGGCGGACCCACTATGGCCATTTGCTGTTGCAAGTATGGAATCCCATAGAAAAGGGCAAACACTACAAGCGCTATGATTATCCCTGAACCCACAAGCTTCTTGTCGTACCATATTTCTGGCATTTTTCATTTTCCTCCTTTTTAGTTCTTCAGTTTTTAGTTTAGGGTTATGGTTAAAAAGCGTTGTTGTTCTAAAAAATTCAAAGTTTCCAAGCTAAAAACTTTGAGAAAATTCAAAATTTTATATATTGAAAAAGAAATAATGGTTTAATGGTTATTATGAGCGAGAGTGTGAGCCGTGATATTGTTAAGCTTCTTCTGAACCATGGCAAGTTGACGCTTCCGAAGATAGCTGAGTTGTTGGGTAAAAATGTGGGAACGGTTGATTATCACTTGAAAAGGTTGGCGGATAAAAACATTATTAGGGTTGACAAGAAAAAGTATGGAACATTATACAGTTTAAATCCTGACTTGACGTCGGTTAAGGGACGTTTAAGATATGAGTTGGCTGTTATTTCCGTGTTTACAATTGTTGGAATCATATACTTACTTCAACAAAGTTTTCTCTTCGCTTCAACAGCGCTGACAATTTCAAGCGTGGCTGGATTAATATCCGCCTTTGACAAAGCATACCACCATAAAAAAGGACGACTAAACGAAGTGCTCCAAAACCTCTAGCGTTTTCGCCTTTTCATGAAAAATGTAACGAAACCGAGGCTTATGCATATAAGTATGATTAGTGGTAGCCCGCTAAGAGCGGTAAGCCATCCAAGCCAACTTGGAAGCCCACTGCTTATTAGCGTCATCGTGTTTGGCATACCCTTACCCAAAAGCCACCAAATCAACGGCGCAATCGGCAAACCCCAGCCTCCCAACAAGTGAACGCATGTTGTTAAAAGCACGTAGGCCCAAATCCCAAGAAGCACAAACCCAAAAAGCTGAAGAGACGGGTCTGGGATTAGGTAGGCATCTAGAGGATGGAGTACGAAAAGCAGGTTTGAACAGTGATTAACAAAAATGTTATTGAAAGACTCTCCCTTGCTGAAAGCGTCAATAATGTCAAAAATTGAGGTTCCCCAGCTCGGCGAAAGCAAAAGTATATACAACCACAGTCGTGTGAAAATCTTGCTGACAAGCATTATCAAGCCTACTAATCCAAGCATCACTAAGGCGACGATGGCTTGAGGCTCCATTATGTTTACCTCTTTGAAAGCATGTGAAGGGACGATTGGGATGGGGAGTGACGGGATGGGCTGATTTGGGAAGGGCAGAGGCGAGTCGAAGGGTCTTGAGCTGACACATGCTAAGTTTTGTCTTATTTAATAGATAAAGTTTACTAATTACTTGCTTCAATTAGCTTGAATCTTCCATGATATCCATCTGTATGAGCGTCGCCTATTCCTGTAAACATGCCTGCCTCCCTAATGGTTTCATCTAATATTTCTGGCGTAATTTTAGGTGTCATACAATGCACAGTGAATTTCAGCTTTCTTGGCGGTGGAACTTCATAAAGTATAGATTTAGCGGAGCGCCCTGCCCGTGGAACATATTTTTCTGTATATACTAACTCGTCTTTTTTGGCGATTGGCACTTCGAAGGGCTCGCAGTAGATGCCGAACTTGGCGTATTCGCCTAGCGATGGACTTTTGGTTTTGAGAAAATCTCTTATTAGCGCTCGGGCTCGCACGCCGATGTTAAAGAGAACGTTGCCCCTGCTGTCCACCTTTAACTGTGTAACGCCGACGGGAGTTAGCGTTTCGATGGAGTAGGTTCTTTTCCATGCTTCGAAAATTGGTGTTTCTTCTTTGACTTTCCGTTTGGATTTTTCTCTTAGTTTTATAACGTCCTTGAGTGTTTCAAGTTCGCCTTTGTCGACGTTGAAGACTTGAACTCTTGCGTCGAATTCTTTTCCAGAGTCTATGAGTTTTTGGTAGGCTTTTTCGGAAAGTATAAGCCAAGCCCGTAAGCCTGATTGTTCAGCGTAGTATAGTGCCTTGGCGTATCCTTGAAGTATCTCGCCTAAATCCTCGGTGGCTTTAGCTTCTCCGTAGGCTACGACACGAACTACTACTCCTTCACCGTCAACTTCGTCTATTCTCACGTCAGCGGTTAGTTTGCCGATAGCCACTTCATTTTTAACTCGCCAGCTTGGGTTAATCTTTTCAATTGCATCGGAGAATTTTTGAATTAACATTTTCTCATTCTGCTCTCTTTTCAATATAGACTTTTCCATCTTCAACCCTCCACACAATCTTGTCCTTCGCCTTTAAACCCAGAAAAAGCATAACCGCCTTAGGCACAGATGTCTGGTTCTTAACAGTGATTACTGTTTCAGCCACCTCACCCATACTTACCCCTTGCTATAACAAGGCAAACACAATATTTAAACTTTACCCTTCTTAAAAACTGGAGTGGAAAGGTTGGGAAGCATAGGCATGGAATGAAACGGCACGAGCCGAGGCGACGGGGGCACGGAATGGACCGCCATCGAAAGATACATTTATTTGGCTATATTTATGGTTTTCGCCCTTGCACTACTTCTTTCTTGTTATGATAGCGTAGCCTGCAATCGCCATTATGAGCACGATTATTGGTATCAGCCATAGTGGGATGACAAGGCCTGTCGGCGTGACTACTTCGTATGGTGATGGTGTTGGTGTAGGCGTAGGTGTTGGGGTTGGCGTTGGGGCTGGTGTTGGTGACGGGTTGTATTGGTATATTTCGAGTGTGTGTGTTGAAAGTGACACTGTCACGTTTAGGATGCCGTCTGCCCATGTGTAGTTTGTTGTTGGTAGTGGTTGGTTGTCTATTATGATTGTGTAGGGTGCGGTTGGGATGAATATTTGGATTGTTTTTGTTCCTGTGCCTGTTATGGTGAAGGCTATTTTGTTTATTCCGCCTTGGAAGTTGACGTTTGCGTAGACTACGTCTGATGGGGGTTTAACTATGTGGACTTTGGGGAGGATGGCGGTTATTTCTGTGGTGTTTGAGATTAGGTTTGTTATGTTTATGGTTATGGGGGCTGTCACTGTTACGGCGTTGCCTGCAACTTTGGCTGTTGGCGCTATTCCATAGTACGTTATAAGTGCATAGTTGGGGGTTTCATAGTATAGGGTGAAGTTGTGGCTTGTTATGCCTGAAGGACATGTTAGGGTGAATGTGTCTGTGTGTTCGTTGTCCAGTTTGAAACTATTATGTTGAACTGGTATGTCACGCCGATTTTGATGTAGTCTATGTCTAGCAGGTAGTCAACGTTGCCCGTGTCTGTGTAGTTGTATTTGAGCATTATGCTGTTGTTTACAGTTTCATCTATAACTGTTGCGGGTGCGGTTGAGACGGTGTATGTGAGGCTGGTGCGTGTTGTGCTGTTGAGCAAGCCCATGTTTATGTAGGCTCCTGCCGTGTAGTTGTAGATGTACCAGTTTGCAAGCGTGTTGCACAGTCTTGAAGTGTTGCCGTAAACGGTTAATGTTATGGTTGTAACCCAAGCTTCGTTTGGAACATAGTGGTTTCTAAGCGTCAGGTTCATCAAGCCCGCAGCCTTATGGTTTAATGTGTCGTTGTAAGCGTTAACCTCGTAAACTGTGTAGTCTAAACCGTAAACGTTGCTTAACGTGCCAACCGTCATGTCAGCCTGTAAAGTGCTGCTTGCGTCTACGGAGAGCGACTGCGTCAAGTTCACGGTGCAAGTTGGACTGGCGACTGTGGCGTTAGCTGTGAAACCGTTAAAACTCCAGCTAAGCTGGCTTCCAGTCGGCGTGCCTGCTGGAACACCTGTAACTTTTAGGGCGATTATTCCTACTGGTTGAGGCGTTGTTTCAGCGTTCACTGGCAATGCTAAAAGCGCCATGCATGTGAGAAGTAAGCCTAATGCTAACAGTTTTTTCATTCTGGCTCACTAAAGTAAGGTTGCAGATTAAGATTTTAAGTTTAACCGCGAAAAAATTTTGGTTAGTGCCTTTTTTTGGCTATGAATAATGCAATGATTATGAGGGCTATTATGAGTACAGGCGTCCATGTTGGGATTGTGGGAGTTGGGGTTATGGTTGGCTGAGGTGTAGGAGTAGGGGTAGGTGTTGGTGTAGGAGTTGGGGTGGGCGTTGGGGTCGGCGTGGGCGTGGGTGTTGGGACGATTGGGGCTGGCGGTGGGTTCCAGTCCACGTATATGCTGGTTGGCGAGTGGAGAACAGCCTTTATGTAAACGGTGTTGGTTGTTGTGTCGTAGTACCATGTGTTTCCGCCGTAGCTGTCGAAGTCAGCTTTTGTTGCGCATGGGGTTGTTAGGGGGATGCCGTCTACGGCTACTGTTCCAGGCATGGAAGTGTAGAGGCTGTGGGTAACGAACAGTTCAGCTATATTGCCTGTTAATCCGTTTAGTTCTGCCATGAATTGTTTGTTGTGGCTGAGTTGAGAGATTGTTAGGTTAGCATTTTGGACGGACAACGTTACGTCGGCGGCTGTAGGCTCAGAGCCTACTCTAGCGTTTTTGAAGGTTATCCTGTCGTTTTGTTGGATTATGATGGTTTCAGCGTTT